>ENA-UOOR01002474-UOOR01002474.1-fermentation-metagenome-genome-assembly--contig:-NODE-2474-length-18558-cov-5.124628_pt1 | contig 18558 bp, 22 predicted proteins | sample MGYA00245780_ERZ724029 | MGnify/ENA primary metagenome ERZ724029 (study PRJEB28704, sample SAMN03018315) | fermentation metagenome | biome: anthropogenic terrestrial biome; feature: soil; material... | reverse complement strand
AAATTTTTCTTAATGACTTTACCAGCTATTTAAGAGTTTTTTCAAGATTAGCTATGTGTTATTGTAAATTATATAGCTTGCTCAACATTATACTATAGTGTATAATTACACTATAATATAATTAATTGCTATAAAAGAATAACTATATCCTATTAAAAATATTATTAATGAGAGGACTACCATGACACAAGAAGAGTTTATAAAAATAGTAGATTCAAAAATCAAACTTTTAAGAAATGAAAAAAACTATACCCAAGATAAAATGGCTGATATGCTAGGTATATCGAAGAAAACCTTAATTCAAATAGAAAAAGGACGTCATTCCTTGGGATGGACTACTGCTGTTGCTGCATGCACTATTTTTAAAGACAGTGAAATTTTACAACTAGCTTTTGGAGATGATACAGAGAATATTATACTAACTTTAGCTTTCAACAGTTATGATAATAAAACTTATGAAAAAACCCTAGGTGGACATATATGGTGGAGAGATATTGAACTCAAAAGTACTTATAAAATTCAACAGAATATAATATCAAAACATTATAGAATTTTAAATAACAAAAATATGAGAATATGTTCATCCTTTGATTTTGATTATATACAAAAAAGATTAAAGGAACTTGAAAAATAGCTTTTTATATTGAAGGTCTCTGTAAAAAATGCAGTTATCTTTTCGCCCCCGAATTTTATCTTCTTTGCAGGAGAAATATTAAAGTTATTATTGATATGCTAAAAACTTATTTAAAATATGTTTAGGAGTGCTGCTTAATGATTACAAATTTATTGAGGTTCCTTTTTACAGGATCCTTAAAGCCCTTTATTTTTACCAATGAAGATAACTATAATTTTGATACAAATATTCAAGAGCTTGGTATATATATCCACATCCCCTTTTGCACCACTCTTTGTCCTTTTTGCCCTTATAACAAAGTAAAGTACGATAAGGCTTTGGCTTCTTCTTACAAGGATGCTTTAATAAAAGAAATCCATATGGTAAGTGCTTTAAATAACAAAAATAATGAAATAAGCAGTGTATATTTTGGAGGCGGTTCACCGGCACTTATGCTTGATGAACTTTCTGATATTTTGACTGTACTTAAAAATAACTTTCATATAAGATCCAACATAGGTATAGAACTTCATCCACAGGATATTAATGAGGAAGATCTTCTAAAGCTAAAAAATATTGGCTTTGATATGGTTAGCATAGGTATTCAGTCTTTTCAGGAAAAATGCTTAAAAATTTTAGATAGAGGGTACATAAATGGTACTGAAAAGGTAAAAATAGCAGCCGCTTCAGGCTTTACCACCATAGATGTGAATCTAATGTTTGGTATAAAGGGACAGACCAAGGAAGATTTAAAAAATGATTTTACTACTGCATTTAATTCAGGAGCAACTCAAGTTTCTACCTATCCTTTTATTGATTTTTCCTATGCAGATAATAAAAGTAAACCTTTAGGTAAAAAATACAAAAAGGAACTTTTTCAATGCCTTGAAACAATAAGCAGAGAACTTAATTGTAGCAGAACTGCTGTATGGACTTTTGGAAGGAAGGATATTCCCCAATACTCCTCTATTACAAGGGATAACTTTATAGGCTTTGGCTCAAGTGCTGCTACTATTTTAAAGGATTTTTTTAAAATTAATACTTTCTCAGTATCGGAGTATATAAACTGTATAAATAACAATAAGATACCCACTTCTCTTACTTTAAATTTTAGCAGGAAAACCCGTGCCCTTTACTGGCTGTTTTGGAATTGTTATACTTTAAAAATCCATAGTAACCACTTTAAAAAGCTTTTTGACACCAAATTAGAACATATATTCAAACTGGAATTATGGCTTGGAGTACTTCTAGGACTTATTATTAAAACAAAAGAGGGTTACGAATTAACCAAAAAAGGAGCCTATGCTTATCACCTAGTTGAACAAGCCTATACTCACTACTATATAGATAAAACCTGGAGAATATTAAAACAAGAAGCATGGCCTGATAAAATAAAATTGTATTAAAGATTAGTTTAATTATTTGAAAACCTTATTTCTCTGTATGATTATTTCCAATTTATCTCCATATCAGCACCCACTTCCCCTATAGGTAAAGATTTATACATTTCTGCTTTAACCTGAAAAGAAGTACAGTGACAGGGATATAATTCTTTTACATTATTTTTCCTTAAATACTCAATGGTTCTAACAGCTTGAAAATTCACCTGAAATAAATGCAGCCCCCTATAATTCCAAGTATTCTGTTATCACCACAAACCTTTTTAGCATATTCTTCTATATTACATATGCCGAACAAAGCTCCACCTACACCAACAACAAAACCTTCTAAGAAAGAAACCTTCGAACCTATTAAAAGAATTGCTGGCAATACAAATATCATACGCTGGCAATAGATTCCCCACCACTTGACATACCTTGAATCAAATTTTTACCGAGTATACCCTTTTGTTTAGCAAATATAGTTATAAATACGAAACCCAATATAGAACCAGGTATACCAGCAGCAACTGTAAGTCCTGCTTTCATACCTGAATAAGCAGTAGATGCCGAAAACAGCACAGCTAGAAGGATACCAATTATTAACACAGCAGTACTTCCTTCAGATTTAGAGCCGCTGGAAATATAGGGAACATAATCTTTACCAGATATTCCCCATAAGCACCTTTAGATAATTTTTTACTCACAATATATACCCTCTTTTATAGCACTGATTAAAATACATAAATTGCTATAAACTTCTCTAATTTTTGTAATGCTTATTCTTATTGCTTACTTAAGAGCTTTTAGCACTTCTACTAAATATTTCCATATTGTCTGGGTTGAAGGTATGCTAAGATGTTCCTCTGCAGTATGAACTCCAAACATAGTTGGCCCAAAAGATATCATGTCTAACTGTCCATTAAATTTTTCTTCAAAAAGTGCACATTCAAGTCCTGCATGAATTGCAGTTACCAAAGGTTTCTTTCCAAATAATTTCTCATAAACATCTATAAAAACTTCTCTTATTTTAGAATCAGGATTATACTTCCATTCTGGATAAGCCGATTCTGCAACTACTGTTCCATTTGTGACACTAGCTATAGCAACTATGGTATTAAATATATTCTCCTTTATACTTCCCACAGAACTTCTTATCGAACTTATAATCTCAATGCCATCCTCTTTAGTTTGAACTACCCCTAGATTCAATGAACTTTCTACCAAACCTTCTATATCCATACTCATACTTTGAACTCCATTTGGAATAAGATACAGAAAATCTATTATATTTTCTACAGTCTTTGCATCCATGACTCTTTTTGGCACTTCCTCTGCAGCCTTTAAATTAACTTTTAAATCTGGGTCTGTTCTATTGAATTCATCCTTGAATATTTTTTCTAAGATAGAAACCAGATCTTTTAATAGGGCTTTATCTTTATCATTGACACATATAACTGCGTTGGCTTCACAGGCAATAACATTATGCTTGGAGCCTCCCTTTATAGAACTTATACTATAATTTATTTTAGAACTTAAATTTTTAAGCAGCCTGGCTAATAATTTATTTGAATTAGCCCTTCCCTTATGTATTTCCGAACCAGAATGGCCACCTTTTAATCCTTCAATTTCAATTGTATAAGTATTAAAATCATTATCCATATTATTCCATGTTATGGGAATATTTATCTTTGCCGAACATCCTCCAGCACAACTTACAAGCAGTACCCCCTCTTCTTCTGAATCTATATTTATAAGTGTCTTGCCGGACACATTTTTAGGATCCAGTGCCAATGCTCCATCCATTCCTGTCTCCTCATCAGTTGTAACCACTAATTCAATTGGTGGATGAGCTATATTCTCTGATGCTAAAACTGCCAACCCCATAGCAACTGCTATACCGTCATCTCCTCCAAGAGTTGTATCTGTTGCATATAACATGTCATCTACTACTCTCAATTTAATTGGATCTTTCATAAAATCATGTTCTGTTCCAGATTTTTTCTCACAAACCATATCCATATGTCCTTGAATTATTATGCCGGGACTGGCTTCATATCCTTTGGAAGCCGATTTCTTTATAATTACATTTAATGCTTTATCTTGTATAGCATCCAAATTATATCTTGTTGCAAAAGAAATCAAATAATCGCTGATTTCCTTTTCATTACCTGAACCTCTCGGAATATTACTGATTTCTTCAAAGTACTTAAATACTTCAACAGGTTCAACCTTTTCCAATGTTCTATGTTCCATTTATAATCTCCTCCTAATATTTAGAACATTTATTTTTAATAATGTATTTATCAAGTGATTCTTAGGCTCAGGTGGAGTTTGCTTATAAGGAATACGCATCGTAATCTGAACCTTAGAAGAACTTATCCAAGGGCGTAGCAATGCTTATCCCCCCACTTTGAAAAAGATGGGGGGTGGTTAGCAATGGTAGTCTTCGGATAAAATAGTACTTATTTATATTTCATCATAAAAGCAAAAAAAAATCAATATATGTAATTATTTGATTTTTTGTTTTTTAGCTATCTATGTAAGGTATTGACAGGCTATATTAATAATTTTAATGACAATGATATAATAACAGGAAGCGTAACTATCATTAAAATCATACTCTGTATAACAGTCCTGGCAGCATACTCTGGATTACAATTATATTGTTCAGCTAATATAACATTTAAAGAACCTGATGGTAATCCAGTTAAAACAGCAATTATTACCGCCACTTCTCCTCTAATACCTATTAATAATAGTATTCCAATCACTGCTAAAGGGAATATCAGCAGCCTCAATAATGATACAAGATAAGAATATTTATCCTTTAATATTTCTTTTGGTCTTATATCAACTAATGTGCATCCAATTATTATCATGGACAGTGGAACCATCATTCCTCCAACTGTGGATAGGGATTCATTTATAAATACAGGAAATCTATAAGGAGATAAGTATATTATAACTGCTGCAAATGATGATAATGTAACTGAACTTTTAAATATTGAACTTATATTAAATTTTCCTTTATTATTTAACAAATTAATTCCATAGGTGAAGAAAAATATTTGATAAAACATATTATAAATCACGGTATAAAGCATTCCATTACTCCCAAATAATTCATCAGCTATTGGGAAACCTATGAATCCAACATTAGCAAATACAGACATTGTGATAAATATTTTCTTGGTTGAATTATCTGTTTTGAATGTACCTGTAATAAGATGGGTGAGTATCAATGTGGAAATATAATACATAAAGCACAATAAGGCAGTAATTAAAAGTCCTCTGGATAATTCTTTTGAAAATGGATTAGATGCTGATGAAAGAATACTTACTGGCAATATAGCCTTTAACAATAAATTGGATAACCCTTTTTGAAATTCATTAGTTATAATACCTGCTTTTTTCAGCATAAATCCAAATAAAATCATGAAAAATATTTTTCCAATAACCTCAATCAACGTACTTATTATCATAATGTGTATTTCCTTCCATAATTCATAATTGTGCTCAAATAAAACCGTTATATGGCTTTTGAGCAACGCTATTGTGAAGCCATTTAATTAAAGTGGTAAAATCAAAAACAGGTAATTTAACCGCTTTTTGAATTGCTGCTGCATAAGGAGGCATATCACTGCATTCTAATAAAATAGCTCCTGTATCCGGTTCTTTTTTAATAATCTCCATGGACTTTGCAACTACTTCTTGTTCTACAATACTATTATCAAACTCTCCCCTGCCTTCCAATATACATGAAAATTCCGCTTCATGCCTTAAATCTTCAATAATTAATTGTTCTTTATTTACAATTCCGCAATTTTGTAATAGTTTATCCGTTAGGGATGATTTATCTGCAGTTAAAACACCAATCTTTTGATTTGGTTTTATAATAGCAGCAATCCATGGTATTTGTATCAAACTTGAAATAGCTACAGGTACATCTAGAGCTTCCGCTAGTTCTTTTTGAAAATTTCCAAAAAAACCACAAGCTGCACTAATAGCTCGTATTCCTTCTTTTTCCAACTGTTTTCCTGCTTTTATTAAATCGTCTAAAACACTTTTCTCTGCTTTAAACAACCTAGGTATATCTAGTCCATCTACTGCCTTTAATCTAACTGGAAAATCAAATGTATAGGCATTGACAATATTGCCTGGTACCATAGGGTACCAGACATGTTCAATATATAAAATACCGATGGAATAACCTGCTATATTTTGTCCTTTTAACATTTTAACTTTACCGCAAGAATTTACTGAAGATATATATCCGTATGATCTGTTATTCATCAACATTCTCTCCCATCTAATTGAGCTGCTTTAGCCTTAAACCTGCTGAATTTCAGCTGACTAATATCAAAGTCTGTTTCTTCACCAGCTGCCATTTGTGCCATTAACTTTCCTGTAATAGGTGACAGACAAATTCCATCACCTTCATGACCTGCTGCTATATAAAAACCTGGAATTTCATCCACTTCAGATACTATAGGTAAATGATCTTCTACAAAGGGTCTGACACCAGCATAACTTCTTATACAATTGACATCTTTTAAGCAGGGAAAAAATCTCAATCCCCTTTCAGCAATAGCTTTCATGGCTTCAATTTCTGAACGATTATCAAATCCTCTAAATCCTCTGTATCCCCCTAATAATATATTCTCAGCATGGGTGTATTCAATATTAAATGCTACATTGTATTCTTCAACTAAAGCACTCACATTTCTTTTGAAATTAATATCATCAAATTTACTCATCATATATCCAAACTCTAATATTTTGTGAAATACAATTTTTTTAGTTTTTTCTGATACTAAATTCATGCCTTTTCTAGGCTGTATGGGAATGTCAATTCCTACCATATTCCCAATTACAGGTGCCCACACTCCAGCACAATTAATTATTTTCTTAGTGACTATTTCTCCTTCATCAAAAATAATTTTTTCAACTTCATTATTACTTCCTAATTTAATCTCCTTAATATTACAGTATGTAAATACCTCTAATCCCAACTTTTTTCCCTCTTCAATAAATGCAAAACATACTTTATAAGGACTCATTGCTGCATCTCCCGGAGTCCAAATTCCACCTACCATATCCTCTGCTAAATAGGGCTCCATATCCTGCAGCATTTTAGAATCAATCATGGACATATCATATCCATCTCTCCGCTGCTCAGCCACATAACTGGAGGCAGCTTCATATTCAGCTTCAGTTTCACAAACATACAAACATCCTTTTTGGTCAAATTCAAAATCATAGCTGAATTTTTCTGATAATTCCTTATAATGAGCAATGCTGGCGGCTCCCATTTTTGTATCAATTCCGGGTTTTTTATCACATATAAGTGCCACTGCGTCACAGTGGCTTGACGAGCCATGCGCTATATCTCCACTATCAATTATTGCTACACTAAAGCCTTTTTCAGCCAGATGGTATGCAACACTTGTTCCTATTGCACCTGCTCCAATTACTGTTACATCAAATATATTATTCATTGTACTTCCCCCTCTGCAAGTTCTCCAAAAGAAATTGGTCTCACCGGTGGCCTTGCAGTTGAGCTCCCTGCTTCCTTAAGTGTAATTCCAAGTTCCTGGCACAAAATTTGCTGAACCAACTTTTCGCAAGTTCTTCCCTGACATAACCCCATGCCAGCACGCACACGCCGCTTTACGCCAGTAACATCTCTTGCCCCTTGTCTGATTGCCTCTTTAATTTCTCCTAAAGTGACTTCTTCACAGCGGCATACTAATATATCATCAGTGAACTTTCCACTCACTACAATACCTCCCTTTTTATGCTGCGAACTTCATCAGCAAACTCCCACGGTATTTCTAAAGTAACAACACAAGTATGATCATAAAATTTAGGATTCATTGTTTTAACTATTTTTCCACCACAAACAACTTCCCCTTTCCTGTTTACTCCCTTCACAAAACTACCTACTTTGGGAATGGGATAATACTCATAGGGAAAAGTAACTGTTGCAGTAGTTTCAGAATAGGATTTATCAACAATAAATATTGCCATACCAGAACATTTAGCAACACATATTCCACATCCAACACATTTGTCAAAATCAACAGTAGGCAAATTTATTATAGGTTCACCTATTTTTATAGCTCCTTCTAAACATGCTGCCTCGCACGGATTACAAGGTATCTCCTGTACACACTCTATAACAGCTACAGGCCCTTTACTATACCTCTCATTACCGGGTAATTTTTGAATTGATTTTAATTCTTCATACTCTAAATAACCTGTATCAATTAATGCCATTTTATCCACCTTCTTATAACCTTATTTACAAATTGGTATCCTTATTTTGTATTCATATTCTTTCATAATTTGTTCTTTTGCCCTAAGACGTCTTTCTCCAAAGGGTCCTAATCTTAAACTTTTCAAACGCTGCCAAATTTTCTTTTTCTTATTTTCTGCAATATCATCATCTATATATCCAAGCTTTTGAGCAGCAGAAATGCCTGCAATACGTCCTTCTTCAAGTGCTGTATTAGCTTCTTCCACACCAGTTGTATCTCCCGCTACATATATTCCTTCATTTGATGTTTCCATATCTTTATTGTGTAGAGGTACCTCACCGCCAAATATAGCATTAAATGTAAATTGACATTTTAATAGTCTGGCCAATTCGACAGAAGGTTTTAATCCTACCCCAATTGCAACCACATCAGTTTTAATTATTTTTTCCGTTCCTACAATAGGCCGATACTTTTCATCTACCTCTGCAATTACCACTTCACAAACTTTATTGTCTCCTTTGACTTCAATTATAGTATGTTTAATATATATTGGGACCCCCGCTCTTCTGATTTTAGCAGCATGTACACCATATCCTCCTATTTTAGGAGCTGCTTCAACCAAAGCCATAACTTCACATCCTGCCTGCATAAGCTGATAAGATACTATTAAGCCAACATTGCCGCTTCCAAGCATGACAACTTTTTCACCTGGCTTTACATGATTGACATTTACCATGGTTTGTGCCGCACCAGCTCCCATAACTCCAGGCTTAGTCCATCCTTTGAATCTAACTATATTTTCAGATGCTCCAGCTGCAATTATTATTTTTTTAGCCTTAACAGTGATAAGTTTTCTTTTTTCATTATCATTACCTTTTTCTATTCCGACCTTATTACCTGGAAACAATCCTATAACAGTACTTCCAAGCCAAATTTCCACTCCATTCTCTTCTGCTTTTTTCACTAGCTCTCTGCCAATATCCATACCCCTTACACCGGATTTGTGAGCAGAAGAACCAAAAAACTTGTGTATTTGCTTGAACAACTGACCTCCAGGTTTCATATTCAGATCTACCATTAAGACTTCAGCACCTACTGAAGATGCTTCAATTCCTGCAGCCAATCCAGCAGGGCCAGCTCCAACTATTACAATATCCTTTTCTATCATAATTAAAATCTCTCCCTTCCCAAGCCATACTGGGTTTCTATTACCATGCCAGCTTTTACAGGAGTAATACATGTTCTTACATTTGGTATTCCATCTACAATCATGGCACAATCCGTACATTGGCCAATTCCACAAAACAATCCTCTTGGTTCTTTACGTTTTAATGTATACCTATTAATAAAAATATTATTTGCAAGTAATGCTGCAAGTATAGGTTCTCCCTCCCTAGCCATTATAGTTTTGCCATCAACAGTTATTTCCACCATAGTTGAAGGCTCATTAACATCCAGTACAATATGGTTTTCTACTCTTAAGCACACATCCAAGACCTGCCTTCTCTTTTAAATTTTATATTGCTGCTGTAATTGACATTTCTACTACAGCTCCACCTGACATTCCAGCTGCTTGTACACAGCATCGTGATGGGTACGGTTTGGTAAAATAGCTTGCATACACCTCATTCATAAAGGGGGCATCTTCCATATTTACAATATATATTGTGCATTGAATAATCTTGTCCATACTTGAACCTTCTGATTCCAAGATCAACTTAAAATTCTCCATAATCTGCTTTGTCTGTTCCTTAATTCCTCCTTCTGCCAAATTGCCTTCTTTATCTATTCCAATTTGAGAGGCATAAATCATTCCATTATAAACTAGTCCTTGGACATAGGGTCCTTGTGCTAATGCACAACTATCAATGCTTATTTCTCTTTTCATAACCAAATCCCCTTAAAATTTAATTTCTAATTCTTTATTTACCAAACTTTCAGGCTTTTCATTTTTCGCCAATCTCAAAACTAGCTGTTTTAAAGCTCTCCTTCTACCTTCATAAAATGAATCTTCAGATATAAATGCTGCATGGGGAGTAATAACTGTATTTTCTAATGAAAATAATTCACTTTGTTCATTATCTTCATCCTCAATAACATCTACTGCAGCTGCTTTAATCCACCCTCCTTTTAATGCTTTTATTAATGCAGTTTCATCTACAACCTTACCTCTAGCAGTATTTATAAGATATGCACTCTCCTTCATTAATTTCAATTCTCTCTCTGAAATTAAATGGGTTGTGGATGCCATTAACGGGCAATGTAATGAAACAAAATCTGATTTTATTAACAATTCATCAAATGTTTCTACCTTTTCTGCACCAAATTCTTCCAAATATTCTTTGGTTTTCGTAGGAGCATATACCAAAACATTTAATCCCATGGCCTTTAGCATTGGCATCATAACTTTGGGAATACTCCCAAAAAAATATAATCCTATTGTTTTATCTGTTAATCTGTATGTTTTATACCCACATAAAGGATCCCATTTACCTTTTCTTACTGACTTATCCAGAAATGTTATTTTTCTTACTAAATCAATGATCATTCCAATGGTATGCAGGGCAACTTCTTCTGTACAAAATCCTGGAATATTGGTGACACATACATTATTCTCAGTAGCTGCAGAAATATCTACATTATTATAGCCAATGCTTTGAAGAGTAATTATTTTCAGATTAGGCAGACTCTCTATAACTTCTTTTGTCATCTGCTGGTACTCTACTACTACACCATCAAAATCATAGGCATATTCAATAAAAGACTTTTTTCCTTCCCTGTCCTTAATTTCAACAAGTTCCAGACTGTCAATACCCCATTTTTTTAATAAAGAATTTTCATAATCTAAACTGTCATCAATATTATAATAAAGTACTCTTTTCTTATCCATTATTCTTCCTCCTATTTCTTCCATATCTCACTCAACACTTTATCAATAATTGTTATACCTTTATCTATTTCATCTTCAGTAACATTTAAAGGTGCAGCAAATCTCAGTCCATTTCCATAAACCCCACATGCCAGAGTCAATAGTTTATTCTTAAAACATTTATCTCTAACTTTTTCAAATAAATCACCTGCCGGAGTGCCATCTTTATAGGAAAATTCTATAGCTACCATTAACCCTAATCCTCTAATATCAGATATGCAGCTGTACTTTTCTTTTAAAAACTCTAATTTTTTTCGCAAATATGCCCCCATATTATTGACATTTTCTAAAATATTAGCATTCTTGTATTCCTCCAATACTGCTATTGCAGCTGCAGCGCATACAGGATTTCCTCCAAAAGTAGTACCATGCATACCAGCATGCCATTCATCCATTATTTCCGGAGTAGATATTACTGCACTCATTGGAAGCCCTCCTGCAATTGCCTTTCCTACGGTCATAATATCTGGAACTACATGAAAATTCTCTCCTGCAAACATCTTGCCAGTTCTGCCATAACCAGATTGAATTTCATCGAATATCAATAAAATTCCATGTTTGGTGCAAATATCTCTAACACCCTGTACAAATTCCTTGGTAGGTACCACATAACCCCCTTCACCTTGTACCGGCTCCATTATAATTGCCGCCACCATCTCCGGAGCCACAACATATTTAAACAAACTATCTAATTCATTTAAACAATACTCTGTTCTTTGCTTTTCATCAAAGCCTTTTGGGCATAGATCTTTAGAGGGATAAGTGGAAAAATAAACTGATCCAACCATAGGTTCATAATATTTTCTATACTTTGAGTTAGATGCCGTAATAGTTGTTGCACCTAAAGTTCTACCATGAAATGAGCCTTTAAAGGCTATTATTGCAGGTCTCTTAGTATATGCTTTAGCCAATTTTAATGCTCCATCAATTGCTTCTGCACCGCCATTTGAGAAAAATATTGAATTTAAATTTCCAGGGGTTACCTCAGATAATCTTTTAGCAAGTTCTAGAGTATTTGGAAAATTAACTAAATTAAATGAACCATTCATCAGTTTTTGGGTTTGATCTATAACAGCTTGTACAACCTTCGGATGGCAGTGACCTAATGCATTAACTGCAATACCCTGTACAAAATCCAAATACTCATCACCATTAATATCTGTCATATAACATCCTTTACCACTTTCCATAATTAAATCTGTAGCTTTAGCTAAGGCCGGACTTAAATACTGTTTATAATTTTCATAATTCATTTTTTACTCCCCTTTACTTACAAATTTTTATACCAAAACATCCAATATTTCATATACATCATTTTCTTCCAGTTTAATTGGATTTAAAGGTAATAATCTATACTCCATTGTTCCTTTGACTATTTGAGGAAACATCTCTTTTTTTACATTTACCTCTGATAATTTACCAGGTATTTTTAAATCTAAAGCCATCTCCCTTATTCTCTCAATAGTCTTTAAGGCTCCTTCTTTGACAGTGAGTCCCTCAACTTTCTCACCTAATAGTTTGGCTATTCTATAAAATTTTTCTAAATTTCCAACCATGTTCTTTTTCATTACAACTGGCAGCAGCATAGAATTGGCAACACCATGGGGTACATGAACTATCCCTCCCATAGCCTGGGAAATTCCATGTACTGCACCAAGTCCAGCATTTGCAAAAGCTACTGCAGCAAGTGTACTTGCAATAGCCATTTTCCCTCTAGCTTCTAAATTATCAGGTGTAAATACTGCAGTATAAATATTCTTTCCTATAAGCTCTATTGATTTTTCTGCATATGTATCACTAATTATTGATGCATTTTTTGAAACATAAGCCTCAATAGCATGTGTAAGTGCATCCATTCCCGTACTTGCAGTTACCAATTGGGGCATACTTGTTTGCATGGCGGGATCTAATACTGCAATTTCTGGTATTAGATAATTATGGGTTACTGACAGCTTTATATTATTTTCCTCATCTGATATTACACTTGCAGCAGTCACTTCACTGCCGCTGCCTGCTGTTGTGGAAACCACAATTAAAGGTAATGATTTGTTTTTTACAGTTTTATTTCCATTAAACAAATACTCTTTTACAGATCCTTCATTATTTTTTAACATACATATTGCTTTACAAATATCAATGGTACTTCCTCCACCAACTGCAATTACAACATCCGAGCAGCTGCTCTTTAATACTTCCGCAGCCCTGTCAACTACTTTTACAGTAGGTTCTGGAATAATATCTGTAAATAAAGTTACATCGAAATCCTTATCCATTAAATTAGATATGAATATCTTAAAACAATCTGTTTTTTCAAAAGACTTACCTGAAACTACAAATATTCTTTTAAAATTTAATTCCTTTAATAAACTATTTAATTTTAACGCTGAGTTAACCCCAAAAATAATTTTTGTAGGCATTTTAAATGTAAATTCCATTATTTTATCCCCCTATACAAGTTACTGTGCTAACTTTCTTCTATATTTTCCGGTATTTGCTTCAATCAAAGCAAAAAGTTTATCAAATGCTATACAAATAATCCAATATATTAATGCTGCTACTATATAAGTTTCCATAAATCTCTGGGTACCAGTAGCATAATTTTTAGCAGCTCCCATCATTTCAATAATACTTACCATATATGCCAGTGAGGTGGCTTTCAATATATTAACAAAATGATTGCCAAAAATAGGTACACATACAACTACCATCTGTGGAATTATTATTTTTTGCATAGTGTGAAAGGTTGTAAATCCGATTGAATCACATGCTTCAGTTTGTCCTCTTGGGATGGTATCATATGCTGATATTATCATGTCACACATATAGGGAATATAAGTTATTCCAAATGCAAATATGCCAAACATCAATTTGGGTGGATTTTTTATATCATATTTAAAACCTAAGCTATCTCCTAATGAAACCAGTATAGTGGGCATTGAATAATATAAAATATATAATATCACTAGTACTGGAATACCTTTTAAAAATGAGTTGATAAAGTGTATTACTTTAGACAATAAAAATATATTTTTCTTGACTATAGCTGAAAATATCAAGCCAACTACTAATGCTAGAATTGTAGCAGTTACAGCCATATATAATGTAATTGGTAACTTGGATATTATAGGTTTTATACACTGAATCATATATTCCATATCTAAATTCATAGTAAATCCGCCTTTCTTCTATTTGTAACTTGTAACAATTTTCAACTTGCTTTCCTACTAACTAAAACAGGATTATTATATCTATTAAGTCTAGCTGTTATATTATTGGAAACAATAGTAAGTATTAATCCCATTATCCAATATATAAATGCTGCCACTATAAAAGTTTCCGTTTGTCCAACACCATAATTGTTGTATGAAATTTGTTTGGCCATTCCCATTAAATCCGTTACTCCAATGGCTATACCTAATGAAGTATTTTTCATAAGTTCAATAATCATATTGGTTGTATTGGGCAGTGCCTTTGCTGCTACCTGTACAAATATTATTCTTCTAAATGTCTGGAACTTAGTCATTCCAATACTTTGTCCTGCTTCTATCTGTCCTTTGTCTATATCCAGATAGGCCGAACGGAATATTTCAGCAAAAAATGCAGCTTCATTGAGACTAAAAGCAATTATTGCATAAATTATATTGTTCCAATTTGCAGTTGATATTCCAAAACTATCTAAAATTAGTGGAATCCCGATAAAAGCCAATAAAAGTTGGACAATCATTGGTGTACCGCGCATAAATGATATATATATACTGGCAATACATCTAACAACCTTATTTTTGCCTACTTTTGCATATGTTAATATCATTCCCACTACCAGTGCTATTACCACTGAAAAAAATAATATTTCTAAAGTAATCGGCAGTGCATTTAATATAATTGGCATTTTACTAATCATAAATTCTAGTTTTTCCACAAAATACCCCCCTACTGAGCATATTTTTTTAATTTTGCCAGAGGAGACCATAACTCCCCCGGCATTTTTAGTTGAGTTTATTTTTTAAATACATCTGATAAAGCACCAGTTTGTTTTGCAATCTCCCAAACATCCTTATTTCCTAACCATTTTTTAGATAAATCAGATAATTTACCTTCTTCATACAATTTAACTATACATTTATTTATCTCATCTCTTAAATCAGTATAATTTTTATTTAATACAACTACACATGGAGCACAGTATATAGGTTCTGAACAAAAAAGATCCATTGGTTCTTTTTCCATAATGTCATAAAACATTGTATCCCCGCCAAACCAACAATCCCATTGTCCATTTGCCACGCCGCGGCATCCATCTGCATAAGGTATATAGTTTGAGACCTCTTCCTGTGTGAATTTAACATCAGGATATTTCTTAGCTAAATCATGCAATACTACATATAATCCATCATTAGGAGGATTGGGAACTAATGTTTTTCCATTTAAATCTTCAAATTTAGTAAAGCTATCCGCTTTACGGGATATCAAATTTACGGGATAATAAGATTGCGGATATGACAAAATAAAATTTTCTTGTCTTGCAGGAGTTATAAAATGTGCCGAGCAAGATAGGGCATAAGTACCTGCCTTAACTGCCGCTGCACCTGCATCTGGTTCAACAGAATTATAATGAAATTTGTACTCAGGTAACATATCGTCAACCATAGTCAAAAATTCGTAATCATAGCCTTGAAACTTACCATTATCGTCTACATATGTATAAGGTGCCATTCCAGTCAAAATAGCAATTTCTACTGTTTTCGGATTCTCTGCAGTAGGTTTGGCTGAAGTATTATCTGCTGTATTAGATTTACCACATCCCGATAAAAATATGGTAGATATCATTATTGCACTAATTAGTACATTAAATATTTTTTTCATTATCATTGCCCCCCAAATACTTTTATTCTTTAAAATTCATTAACAATTTGCTAACTATACACGGATTTTTCCTCTTCCTTCATAATTCTGGATAAAAACTGTTTTGTCCTTAATTTTTTGGGATTGTTAAATATTTTTCCAGGTAATCCTTCTTCAACTATTACTCCATTTTCCATAAACACCACATGTGTCGCAATTTCCTTTGCAAAAGCTATTTCATGAGTTACCACCACCATTGTAATACCTGTCTTAGCTACTTCTTTTATGGTATTTAATACTTCTCCCACTAATTCTGGATCTAATGCCGAAGTTGGTTCATCAAATAATATTACTTCAGGATTTAATATTAAAGCTCTTGCTATTCCTGCTCTCTGCTGCTGCCCTCCTGAAACCTGTGAGGGATAGTTATGCAACTTATCTCCAAGTCCTACACTTTGCAATAACTCTATACTCTTTTCCCTTGCTTCAGCTTTAGGCACCTTTTTTACTACTACTAGTCCCTCCATGACATTTTCAAGAATTGTTTTATTTCTGAATAGATTATACAGCTGAAAAACCATTGCAGTTTTACATCTTAATTTCCTTATATCCTTTTTAGAACCCTCTTTACAATCAACCTCAAAATTATCCACTGTTACACTGCCAAGATCAGCTCTTTCTAAAAAATTAATACATCTAAGTAAAGTTGTTTTACCAGAACCGCTTGGACCGAGTATTACCACAATCTCACCTTTTTTTACATTCATATTAATTCCTTTTAATATTTCACTTTTGCCAAAAGATTTATGAATATTATTAAGCTGTACCATATAATTCATATATATCCTCCTTGCGCAATTGGTATTACCGGTAATACCAATTATTAATTTATTAATAATTATATCATCATTTTAATAATTGTCAATATTTTTTCTGTATTTTTAGAAATTTAATATTGAAAGTTCTATATAAACCCTATTTTTTCAAAAAAGTAATAATATAAACAGAAAATTTCACGAACAAATTCAAGCTGCAAAAAATGGATTCACAACAAATGCAGATTACACCACAAAATATTGCTGAAAATGTGGACGTTCCTAAAAACCTACGATATAATGTGATTAAATAAAAATGTTCTTGACAATATATAAAAAAGGATGTACTGTTGATATAATCTCTTAGTATAATATAAGAAAATCTAAATATTTAATATAACAATTTTAATATAACAATAAATTTTCAAAGAAAAAACTTTGAAAATTGCAGAAAAGTATGAGGATTTTATACAAGTATTAAATTATTTTTCATATAATTAATCTACAATATTAGGAGTAGGCTAATGATCTATCAACTGGTACTACCGGTATTACAAATTTTAAAGCATTGGAGGTAATCACTATGAGTAAATTCTTATATGCCAATATTGTAGATGATTTAGAATCAAAAATTAAAAAAGGTGATTTAATTGATGGTACAAAATTACCATCTGAAAGATTAATGGCTGAAAAATATAATGTGAGTCGTAATGTAGTTAGAGAGGCTTTTAAAGTAATGGCTGAAAAGGGCCTGGTTGAAATACATATTGGCAAAGGCGCTTATGTATCTATTCCAAAGGAAAATGTAATAACCAGTAAATTGCAAGAAGCTATAATTATTAGCAAATCAAATCTAAATGAAATTTTGGAAGTAAGAAAAATTTTAGAAGAGGCTGTGGCCAAAAGAGCCATTCAAAAAGCTACTAAAGATAACATAAGAAATTTAGAAGAAATATATAATAGAATGGAATCTGCAATTGGAGATACATCAAAATTTACACAGGAGGATATTAATTTTCATATAGAATTGGCAAAATGTACAGGCAATTTGACTCTAGTGTTACTTATAAATACATTTAACAATATTTCAGATAAAAAATTATACAAATTAAATTCTTTATACCCTAATAGAGCATTAAAGGCTCAAGCTGAACATAAAGACATGATAAAATCCATAAAAAATAGGGATGAAAAGAAAATGATGATGGCTGTAGATTCACACATAAATTGCCTTGCTTCAGAAATGGAAATGTTAAACAGTTCTTTACGGAATAAACATATGGCAGATAAGTTGTAAAAAAGCACCTGCCTCTTTCACCTACCAAAATAGAAGTAGATTTACAGGGACGTATCTATATTTGAGTTTACAAATCTAAGTGCGCCCCTTGTTTCGGCCGTGAAAATAATTAAGTGTATTCTCTTTCTTTAAACAAATAATTTTGAAATGTTATGATTTGTAAACTCAATTACCACCCAAAATCTTTTTTCTATATTTTGTTATCCATACTAAATGGTATTTTAAATCAAAAGTAGCGTGAGCTGATTTTCTATACTTTTGCACTTAATCACCTCTAGCATTATTTTTTCACTGCTAGTCCCTATAAATGCTCTAATTATATAACTATTTCTACCATAAAATTCCAATACCACAAGAAATTCTATCCATTATAATTTTATCTACTGTAAAAAATAGAAAATCAGCATGTCCCCCCCTTGT
>ENA-UOOR01002471-UOOR01002471.1-fermentation-metagenome-genome-assembly--contig:-NODE-2471-length-18574-cov-3.272045_pt1 | contig 18574 bp, 24 predicted proteins | sample MGYA00245780_ERZ724029 | MGnify/ENA primary metagenome ERZ724029 (study PRJEB28704, sample SAMN03018315) | fermentation metagenome | biome: anthropogenic terrestrial biome; feature: soil; material... | reverse complement strand
TAAAGGGGGGGATTCCCAGCTTGGCCACAATCTGTTCCAGCATTTGCCGCACCGGAATCTGAGCTTCCAGCATCTGGCTGTCGGCGCCGATTACCTTAATATCCACATCCCCCACCGCCACAAAATCCCGTACCGAGCCTGAATCACTGATGGCGGAGCTCCACTCCCGGGCGATGTTTTCGGCAATATCCTTGGCATGAATCTTATCCAATCGGTCGGAGCCGGGACGATAGGTGACGGCGTAGCGCAGGTTGCCTGCCCGCTCAAAATTGGTGCCGATACAGTCGAAGATTTTGATGAGAATCCCCGCCACAAAGGGAAGCCCCCGCAGAATGGGAACCCCCCGCAATTCTCCTGCCGGTGGGTTGAGGGGGGTGAACAAAATCAGGTCAGGATAGGCGACAGGCTGAAGCTTCCCGCTCTTGAGAGTGCAGAGCTCTACTTCCAAGGGGGTGCGCCCCTCCCGAATCTGCAAATCCTGCAGATTGGCGTTGTAAAGGGCGTAGATGCCCCCGCCGCCGGGGTCGGGAATAATTTCTCCCACAGCGTTGCCGTAGGTGAGCAGGCTGTACAGGTAGGAGGAGACAAACTGGTGCAGCCCGGAATAGGATGCTCCCACCCGCACGCTTGTTACAAAATCGTCCAGCTCTTGTTGCAGCTGGGGGTCGGAGCACTCAATGGTAAAGCTGCCGGTGAGGCGGACAATCTTATCCAGCGCAGCGTCAATGAGAGGAACCTGTAAACTCTCAGAATATCTGTCTTTCCGAGATAAACCGAGATCGCCCATGTTTCGGCGTGATTAAACCGAGAAAACGGCGTTACCATGCGAGATTGTGTGTGCGGCAGCGTGCTGCGCGGCGGTAATTAATTCGGCAACTATTTTGAGAATCTTTCCGGGCATTAAAATTGAATAAGAAAAGTGAAACCACCGTCTCCCCTGCTTCTAATGCGGGTTGGCGGTGGTTTTTGTATTTATGTAGCCTGAGCGCTGATCGGCGCGGTGCGGGCCGTTACAGAAATGCGGTTAGAGCCGTTATGTACAGGCCGAACCGCAAACAGACGGAACGTTAAAAACCGCATAATAACGGCATTTTTCCAAATTAGAAACGGTTATAACCTTTGGTTAGAAACGTCCAAAACAAACGCAATGCGGTGGGATGCCATTTCTTCAAAGCAAGTTTTTCAAAACAAGGTGCAGAAATGGCTATTTATGCGGGTTTATACCTTGTTCGCTTTAGCGCTTTAATTCTGCATAGTTTCGGCTAACAAATTAACCAAAACCAATAAAAAAAATTAAGCAATACTACCCCCGCTGCTACCCTTTTTGTGAGGAGGAAAAGATGAAGATCTTCCTCCGCTCTGAGGGTGATTAAACTGATAGGAAATGAAGTCCTTTACAGCATATTTTTGATTGTCATCCAGATGATCAAATAGCATCAGCAATTCCTTTTGTTCATTGTTTAGCTGTTCAATAGTAAATTCTGAAAAGTTGGGGAATTCAGGAGGATGAGTAGATTCTGTTTTAATCATCTCTCCTTCCCCGGTTAAGATCCACTCAACAGAAGAATTTAACGCCTTAGCAATTTTATAAATAGCTGTAGTATCAGGTAACCTGTTGTTTTTAATATAATTTGATATCGCATTTGTAGAGATATCAGTTTCCCGAGCCAGTTGGACTTGCTTCATTGAGTGATATTTTAGAAGTTGCTGAATCCTTAATCCAACATCCGAGAATATTTCGGGCACACAAAACACCCCTTTACTGCCAAATTTACAACAATCGAGAACTTTATTGTTGACTTTATTCTCGTTTGTTGTATAATATAAATGTGGTTAATTAAATAGCCAAATTAACTATATCAAATTGACCAGAGAACGGCAATAGAAAAAGCTGATATTTGGTCGGAACTGGGAGGGATTATTTTTCAGTCTCAACAAAACTGGCAAAAAGAAAGGAATGATGAAATGAAGTCAGCCATGTCAATCCGGATCCGTACACTACGAAAGCGTCTTCAGTTAACTCAAAAACAGTTAGCTGAAGCAACTGGTCTGAGCCTGCCAGCTATTAATAGTTATGAATCTGGGCGCAGGGAGCCCAATTCAAAGGCGATGGCCGCATTAGAACACTATTTTAATGTTAGCGGCAGATACCTGCGGGGTGAAACGAATATCCCTGTTGAACGTATCGTCCGCCCGGAAACAGGTGGAGCAGGACAGGCAAAAAAATACCCGCAAGTAGGGGAAACCCTATCCAGCGGGTACACGGTAATCGCCAATTACCACAACCGGCATGTGTTGGCCCACAATGAACTGGCCCCGCAGCCCTATGCAATCTGGGACTTGGATCAAGACGGGGAGACCGTTACAGGGCGGTATTTTTGTGAGGTGAGCAGGGCAGAAAAGCGGTTTGCTGAAATCTGCTTCCCTTGGTTTGATGACAACTTTGAGGGAGAAATAGCACCTATCAAGTCCCTTGTCCTTAAATGCGATGCCGAGGAAATGGAGGACATGCTGCTCCATCCGGCCAAGGCTCACCAAGCCATACGGGATTTGGCACGGGAAATGGGGCTTGAAAAAGAGGGCCCTGAATGAACTGGCGCTGGTTGTTAGTGAATTACGGGCATCACATCGCACCTCTACTGATGGTTACATTTCTTGGGCTTCTTTCTTTTAAGGAAACCACTTGGGGACGGCTACTGATGGTAATCACCGGCATAGCATTCGGCCTGACCGTTTGGTTCGGGATCACACTTTCACTTTAAAGGGGGGAGGAACTTGCGCACAAAAGAACTTCTGACCAGCATCGCAGTGTCATTAATTACAAGCATCATAGTAAATGTATTGATACGCTAATAGTCCTATCGTTGGCAATTCCACTGGACGGCGGGAACGCCCCTCCCTTACGCTATGTTATTCAATGTACCGCAGTGGGTACAAGGAACCTTTCTTTTAATGGTGTTAATCGGCAAAACGTGATCGCACACGGTACACCGATGCTTGATGATTGAATTCGCTTGCGGCTTTGTGCCGGAGGAAATCCGAATAGAGTTGCTGTCTCTTTCCGGATTCGCTTTAATAGAAAGTCTTCTTATTCTTATCATATATAGTTGTTCCCGCCGTCCAATGGGATTGCCAACAGGAAACTGGCTCCATTATAGCAAAATCTTTTGAATTGTTCTTTTGAACTACTTCAAGAATTAACAGGAGGTGAAACAAATGGCCAAAACGAGGATGCAGCCGCAGGCCAACCCCAACGCAGAGATCAAGCTGGCTGTAGCCAAGTGGAAAATCCAAACAGGGCGATCTCAGTACGAGCTGGCAGAGATGCTGGGGATTGCTCCATCCAGCCTTTCTCGTATGCTGGCCGGCGGCAGGCCCGGCAAAACCTACGTCAGAAGGATCTACGAACTGATCAATCCCAAGAAAGCATCGTAAGGAGGTAATACACCATGGACAAGCTACAAGCCCTGCTGAATAGCCTGGAAGCAGAATTTCAGGTGGAGGCCAAACCAACCGAGCAGGAGCTCATTTCTACCCAGGACACCAACCTTGAGAACCTTAGAAAGACCCGGGAACAGATACAAGCCCAGTTGGATATGGCCTTTGAGTCTGCCATTAGCTATATCCAGTACACCCGGGCATCCAACGAGTCCCTCATCCGACTGCTGGAACACATTGATGCCGAGATGGCCCGGCTCAGCGCCCTACCGGCTCCGCCATTGCCCACCGGGAGAAAACAGGCATGAAGCACTTCAAAGACAAAAAAAGAAGAGCGCTCGCCTCCCACAGCAAACCGCTCTTCTCACAATGGATAAACACAAGGTTTATCCACTCTATTTTACCACATCGCAATCCACTTGCAAAGGGGGCGGGGACATGGCAGAAGCATATCTTTCGCTGGAAGATGCCGCACGGTATGAGGGCCTAACTTACAAAGGTTTTACTTCAAGATTGCAGCGCAATCCAAATGCATTCAAGACAAAATGGGAGCCACGAGAATCAGGCCGAGACAAGGTGCTGGTAGCGGTGTCCTCTCTGAGCAAGAACGCCCGGCAAGTTTACAAGGAGGCACAGCTCGTGTACGGATTGGACAACCTTGCGGAGAAGCCACTGGATACCAGTGCCCCGCCCTGGTACGTGGAGTACGATCCGGTGGAGTACTCCCGGAAGTACGGTGACAGCTACCAGAAGGGAATCACCAACCGGCAGATCGTAGAGGAATACCTGGCCGCCAATGAGGTGGGGAATCCTTTATTTAAGAAGAATTTCCTGGAGTCCCATGGGATGAGCGCCCGCACCTTTGACCGCAACCTGAGTAATTACCGGACTGCCTCGGCGTGGGCGCTGTACATGGAACGGCTGCGCGGCTCCAACTACGATTACTATAAGGTGCTGGCACTCTCCCGCAAGCCAAAGGCAGAGACGGCCTTCCGCTCTTATGAGGTAGACCTTGACGGCGTTGCCTTTGATCTCAAGGTGGTCATCAACCGGATGTGGTTTGAAACAGACAGGGATTTAGCACCCAATCGCCGCACGGTGGCCAAGCTGCAGCGCAATCTGGAAAAATACTGCAAGGCCAACGGCATCACCGACATCCCCAGCGAAAAGACTTTGTACCGCTATATTGCCCATCTCAACGAGCATTGCAATGGCCGGGACGTTAAGTATTACTTGAGCAACGGAGAGCTGGCATATAAACAGAACCGGATGGTGAGAGCCCGCCGCAATCTCAAGGAGCTGGGCGTGATGCAAATTCTGGTGGCGGATGCCCATACCTTCGACTGCTGGGTGGAGTATACCTATCCCAACGGAAAGAAAACCGCCATCCGCCCCATTTTGGTTGCTTGGATTGATATGAAATCTCGTATGGTATTTGGTGATGTCATCTGCGAACACCCCAACGCCAATACGGTGGCCCAGTCCTTCTATAAGGCAATCTATACGGCGGAAGGGGTACCGGAGCGGATTCTTCTGGATAACGGCAAGGACTTCACCGCTGAAAGCCTGACAGGCCAGCCTCGAAAGTTCCGGCTGGAAATGACCAACGAGGCCGCCGGAGTGTACAAGGGTATGGGGGTAGAGAACGTAACCCGGGCTCTGCCGTATATGCCCCATATCAAAGCGGAGATAGAGCGGTTTTTTGGTACAGTGGAGGAGGATTTCGGTAAGGACATGCCTTCCTACACTGGTACCCTGACTGGTTCCCGCACGGAGGCCAAGGTGAAAAAGGATATTCAGGGGATGCTGGAGCGGGGGGAACTGTACACCATGGAGGAGTTTACGGCACTCTGGTCACAGTGGCTGGAGGGATATCATTGCCGCCAGCACCAGGGCCTGATGGATCAAAAGGAATTCTTCCATACTCCCATTGAGGTGTTCCTGAACGAGCCTTCTGTGGCCAGACCCACCCCGCCCAAGGAGTACGCCGTCCAACTGGCTATGAACACCCGGGATGTGGTGGTTCACCAAACCGGCATCCGGCTGCTTGGCCAGAACTACACGGCAGCCGAGCTTTCCAACCACAAGGGTCAGCGGGTGGACATCTACTGGGATGCGGACGATATGACCCGCATTTATGTGTACAGCAAGGAACATGCTTTTATCTGCATGGCCCATGAACAGGCACTGCTGTCCCTCTATCCCAGGGTTCCGCAGCAGGCGCTGCTGGACTACTGGAAGATGCAGAAGCAGCAGCTTGCCAATGTACGGCAGTCAGCGGAGGAGCTGCTCTCCCTGGGCGAATACATCGAGGCCTACGACACCTTCAGCAAGAAGGTACACGGCACTCTAAATCTAATCCAAAAGAAGCGGCCTAAGGTAATCGCCCTGCCGCAGGACAGGCGGTTTGCAGAGTACGCAAAACTAAACAAAGCCAGCAAAAAGCAGCCTGACAGCTATCTGCTGGGCGAAGGGCAGAAAGCATTGGATGAACTGCGGAAGCTCGGCTGACAACAGGAGGATCGTATATGGAAGCCCTGCAATTATTCGAACAGGATCGGACCCAGGATGTTATCTCCCGGGCTAAACGGTATATGACCGCCCAGGGCATGCGCATCCCGGAGCTTGCTGGTAAACTGAATAACCCCAACAAGCCCGGAGAGACAATGAACCGCTCCACCCTGCATCAGATCCTAAACAACCAGTACAGCTCCAATACGGTGGACAAGTACATAGATGAGCTGGAGCGTTTTTTGAACGAACAGGCGGGAGAGACTGCCGGGCAGTTGAGTTTTTGTCTTCCGGCGAAGCCTGATTTTATTGCCACACAGGATGCCCTCGCTATCCTTGGCCTTTGCCGGGACTGTCAGGAGAACAGCCAGATCGGCGTGATCACCGGAAAGTCCGGATATGGAAAAACACACACGCTCCGGCAATACGCCAAAAAGCCCAAGGTCATATTTATTCCCTGCGGTGTCAACACCAGAGCCCGGGACATTCTGAGGATTATTGAGAATACGCTGTTCCTGCCCAAGATTTATGGCACCATCCAAGAGCGGGTGGAGCATGTGGCTGAATTCTTCCGAGCACACCCGGGTTACTTAATTGTACTGGATGAGGCCGACAAGATTTTTGGCAAAAATACGACCCGGCCACTGGATACTATGCGGGATATTTATGATGCTGCTGTGGTAGAGGATGCCTCGCGGGTGGGCGTGGTTATTACCGGGGAACTGGTACTGGAAACACAGCTAAAAAGCCTTATGGAACGCTTTGCTAACCGTGCAGGACTGCATTACCGGCTGGATGGGCTGACCAAGGAAGAGGTTTCGGAGTACCTGAAAGACTTCCAGCTCAGTGAAGATGCCAGAAACGAGTTGGTCTACCGGGCCAGCAATAAGCAAAACGGCTGCTTCCGGCTGCTGGATCGTACTATCCGCAATATTATCCGGCTGCTGGAGCAGCGGAACCAGACAGATATTGATCTGCAGACCATCCGGGATGCCAGCGCCATGCTGATGTTTTAGGCGGTAGTGGCCTATGACAGAATCGGAAATCTGTCGCAGCTTTCTAGCTGCCCGGCACCGGCGTAGACAGATCGGGGTGCTATCGGAGCTGACCCTCCTGAAGCAAAGGGAGATCAAGGCGATTTTGGAGAAAAACGGGATCAACTGGCAGGCCCCCGCACCCAGGATACCAAAATACACCTACAACGAGGCACGGGACTTTTCCCCCGGAAAGCCCGTGGCATTACAGAAAGAGGTAAGATGTTATGTCAACAAGAGGAACCGTATATGTCGCTATTAACGGAGTACAGGCGGGGGTTACCGCCGCCGCTGAAGCCAAACAGGATTTACTCAATCATATCGGCCAGCTGCTGCAGGAGCTGGCACAGGATGCCAGCATAGAGCAGTTAGACCGCTTGAGTCAGTCCCATGGCCTTGCCTTTGAGATGCGGGCCGGGGAGATCGCAAGTGTAGTATTTAGTTAAGGAGGGACTGGGAATGGCCAGAAAAAAGATAAAGATGGAGTGCCGCTTGAAGTCCTGGGATGACGTGGATCTCACCATGAAGCAGGTGGCCGAGTGTGAGCGTGTGCTGTCTGATCTCAACAACAATATGAACATGGAGCTGGATGAGGTCAAGCGCCGGTATGCCGAACTGGCAAAGCCGGTGCAGGAGCGGGTAGACCACTACAGCGCCGACATCTGCCAGTATGTCACCGAGAACCGGGGTACCATGGACAGCAAAACCAAGGAGCTGAACTTTGGCCGCACCGGCTTTCGGCTCAGCACCAAGCTCAAATACAATAAGGGACTCAAGTCCGCCGATGTGGTGGCTGCCCTCCTGCAGCACGGCCTGCAGGAATGTGTGAAGACTACCCAGACCGTGATCGCAGACGCCCTCAAGAAAAAGCCAGCCGATGTACTGGACAAGGTTGGGGCATATCTGGACCGGAAAGACGAGTTTTGGTTCGAGACCAAGCAGGAGAGCATACAGCCAGCGAAAGTGCAGGAGGATGCGATATGAGTACAGCGGTGAAAAAGCGCAGCAGCAGGGGCACAGGTCGTGCCCCTGCCTTTACCAAAGGAACATTATTCGGGTTGGCCAAGGAGCTGGGCCTCTCGCCGGAGGATGCCAAGGAGATGGCCTACAGCCTCATCGGCAAGGACAGCCTAACCAAATTCACGCAAAAGGAGATCAACGAGGTTTGCTATGAGCTGATGGCCCGGAAGGATGCCCAGAAGCGGCGGCCCAACCGGGCAACCGACCAGCAGCTCTATAAGGTTCGGGAGCTGGAGCGGCTGCTGGGCTGGGACTCAAATCCCATTCGTCTTGCCAAATTTGTTGAGAAATACTACCACACGCCCACCCTTCTGTGGCTGACACCGGCACAGGCTGCCAAACTGATCGAAAGTCTCAAGAGCATGTTGGCCCGACAGCAAGTGGAGGAGGGAGAGCAAAATGGATAAACTGCGGGAGTGTCCGTTTTGTGGGGCAGAGCCAATGCTGGCGGAAGATGTTTACGGGTCCGGTGTAGTGCAGTGCTTTAACTGTGGGGCATCGATCACAGACAGAGATAAAGCAAAAGCCATCGCCGCATGGAACCGCCGATTCGAGCCGCCAGAGGAGGAGTGAGCATGAAAGACGATCTTATCCTTGAAGTGCAGAAGCTTGATCGCAGGGCTACCCCAGGGCCGTGGGTGTATAGTGAAGGGCTCTTGGACATATCGGGATACATCCCCATTGAACTGGAACCACTATCGAAAGAAAATGGTGAATTTATCGCCCGTTCCCGCACCCTGCTACCCATCCTATGTGATTTGATAAAGCAAACGTGGGAATGGGATATGTATCAGTGTGCCATACGGGATCGAGAGAAGTTAAAGCGTAAATTGGTAGCAGCACAGAACGCCCAGCCACTTGACGAATGGTGCGAAGATATAGGTTGTGTGCTTTGGTGGGAATTCCCCATCACCGAACCGCCGTATTGCGGCAGCCCTTTAGATGCTGATTGGCCGGGTTATCATACGCATTGGACATCCTTGATTATGCCCCAGCCGCCAAAGGAGGCCCTGCCATGAGGTACCCGGAGGAGCTGTACCGCAAGGCAGATGAAGTCCTGCAATCCCGCCGCATGCTTGCAGCCTGGATACTGGATAAGCATAAAGACACTGTCCAAAAGCAGCATTCGGATATCTACCGGCTATACGAGGAACTGCAGCTTAATGGAGCTGTACTGGGCCCACTGCTCATAACCTGTAACCCGGTTGAGATTGCGCAGCAGATTGCAAAGCAGGAGTCCCGGAAGGAACGCCTGGCAGAAGCCTTGGCGGCGGCAGGGCTGCCGCTGGATTATCTGCAGCTACAGCCTGCCTGCCCGCTCTGCCGGGACTTGGGATACTGCCGGGAAAGCGAATTTGCTACCGCGCGAAGATGCCAGTGCCGCCAGGAAATCCTCAACCAGTTAGCCTATGACTGGCTCTCCACCCACAGTCAGGTAAGAGATTGCAGCTTTGAGGATTTTGACCTCAAATATTATGAGGGGGACAACGCCCGGTGGATGGCCAAGGTACTGGAGAGCTGCAAGCGCTATGCGGAAGGCTTTACCCCGCAAAGTCCCGATCTGTTGTTCCGGGGCCCCACGGGGCTGGGTAAGACCCACCTGTCCCTGGCCATCGCCGCACAGGTGGTATCCACCGGCAGGCTGGTGCTGTATGCCTCGGCAGGAACCCTGCTGGATCGGCTGGCAGATGACCGCTTCGGTAAGGCGGCAAACCCTGAGTACAAAGAAATCGCCTACGGCTGCGAGCTGCTCATCATTGACGACCTGGGCGCGGAGTTTGGCAACAGTTTTACCCAAGCGGCGGTATACAATCTGGTCAACATCCGCCGGATTGAGCACCGCCCCACCATCATCAACACTAATCTGACTTTTAAGGAAATTGAACAGCGGTATGGCCAGCGGGTGCTTTCGCGGCTGGCCAATGACTACCAGGTGATCGTATTCGAGGGGAAGGACATCCGATATCAAAAGAGAGCAGGTGAATTAAGTGCCCGCAAAGAAAAAGTATAAGCGGATGACCGCCGCTGAAAAAAAGCTGCGGAAGGAAGTCAAGCAGGAGATGGTTGCCAAGGGCATCCTGTCGCCCCCCAAGAAGCCTCTGAACCGGAAGAAATTCTGCAAGGAGGTGCATGCCGCCATAAAGGAATCCAAGTTGAGCACATACTGGCTGTGGGAAGCTTTGCCCTGGCTGCTGCCTCATCCAGAACCGGTGAGGCCAATCACCCCGGAGGAGGTGGGTATCCTCAAGTTGGTGAAGGTGGCCATGGAGCTGGATCGGTTTTGGGCAGCAAAAAAGGAAGCAGGAGAAACCAGCGCCACCTACGAGGAAATCTACCGGGATGTGGTAAAGCCCATCCTGGATCTGTGAAGGGAGGGGGATTACAATGAACATACCCAGCTGGCTCAACGATATTACCCTGGAGCAGCTTCCCCAGCCCTACGAAGCCATCGCCCGGGCAATTGGGGTGCCCAACACTCTGAAACTTGCCAGCATGTATCAGGGTACCGGCTTTTACTTTCCCAAGCTGGACGGGGTGCTGAGCGATATGCGCAACAAGCGCATTCGGGAGGAGTTCACCGGCTCCAACCATAAAGAGCTGGCCCGAAAGTATGAGCTGACCGAGCGGTGGATCTATGAGATTATTACCCAGAATGTGGATGAAAACCAGATCAGTTTCTTCACCTGAAATCTTTTGAAGTACTTCAATAGAGACTTCAAAAGAAAGCTGATAACCTAACGGTAAGGCAAAAGCCTTACCGTTATATTTTTGTCCCCAAACTACAACTGAGGAGGAGTCAACATGGAGAACATTATGCCGGTATTATCCGACAGCGTATTGACCGTTGCCGCCGCTCTGCTGTCCCTGCTGTGCGCTTTTGCTGTTGACAGCATCCGGGCCTTAACCGCCAAGCTGAAGGCGGAAAGCTCCAAGCTGCAAAGCGAGGAGCTGCGGATTGTGGCCGATGAGGCCGTTGCCCGTGTCAACGATCTGGCCGAGAAGGCCGTCAAGACCACGGAGCAGACCGTTGCTGGCGAGTTGCGGGGGCTGGTGAAAGCCGGTGAGGCAGATAAAGAAAACCTCAAGGATCTGGGAGTCAAAGTCTGTTGGGAGGTGGAGCGCAATCTGCAGCAGGACTTTTGGGATGTGCTGGAGATCACGGTGGGAGATGTAGAACGCTACATCAAAAATACCGTGGAGGCCAAGGTATATGAGCTGAAGCAGCACAGCGCCCTGCTGCTCCCCGCTGAATTCATCGAAACGGAATAGGGGCGGTTGGCATGGATTTTAACACCGTAATGCAGGGTGCCCTCACCCTGGGCATGGGGGCACTCATCTGGTTTATCAAGCGGGCCATCAGCACCTGGGACACCGCCATTGCCAAGCTGGATGAAAAAATGGCCGGAGCCATTGAAAAGCAAGATCAGCGCATCTCTGCCATCGAATGCAAGAGCAATGAAAAGGTAGACAAGCTGCAGGAGCAGCTCCATAACCTCCAGAAGGATATGCCACTTGTATACACCACACGGGAAGATTTTATTTTAACGATGAACCGGGTGGAGGATAAGCTCAACCGGATTTTATACAGAAATGGAGGCAATGGCAATGAATGAATTTGACCTGGAGGCCATGGGCAAACAGAACAAGGCAATCCGCGGCTACATCGTCCGCTCCCTGGTCAAGGGCCCCCAGAACCGCCTGCCGGTGAAGCAGATCAGCAACATCCTGATGCAGACCGGCATGATCATCTCCCCGGACATCAGCAAATACCTGGATTACCTCCATGAGGCCGGGTACATCGAATTTACCCCCGAAAAAATCACCGCCTACACGGCCTATTCCAAGGACGCCATTGTCAAGCTGACCCGCAAGGGTGTGGATCTGGTGGAGCAGACCTTTGATGATGATGGAGTGGATATCTGATGACCACCGCCGAACAAGCCCCCGAGCGCCGCCGCACCCGCATCAACTCTAAGATCGAGCAGCTGCCGCCTGACGTGAGGCTGCAGGTTGACGATATGATCACGGATGCATCCAACACCTACACGGATATATCGGACTGGCTAAAGGCCCAAGGCCATGACATCAGCCGGGGGGCAGTGGGCCGGTATGCCATCCGAGTAAACGAAGCCGCCCGGCGGGTGGCCGAAAGCCTTGAGAAAACCAAGCTGATCCTTGACCGGATCGAGCGCAACCCCGATCTTGACCCTGCCAAAGCAGCCCAGGCCATTATGATAGACGGCCTGATGCAGCGGATGTCCACCGCAGACGATGAGTTTTACGAGATGCCCTTGGATCAGGCAGGGCGACTGCTGGCATCTTTTCGGAGGGTCAACGTAGCCGAGAAAAAGCTCACCTTTGACATGCGCTCTAAAATCGACCTTGCTTTTGAGCAGTTGGAGGTGGAGCTCAAGTCCCTAATCTTTAATGATCCGGTGCTCTCGGAGCAGCTGCGGGAGATCCTCACCAAAGCAAAGGAGAAGATGGTGGCCGATGAGTAAGCAAAAGAATCTCCTCGACCGTTATCTGGAGGAGCTGGACAACACCGATCTGGAGGCCGTGGAAAATGACCGGTACCAGCGGCAACTGTTTTTGGAGTATGTCCAGCGAAATGATTATCGGGCAGCCGATCGCGCCCGGCTGCGGGAACGATTTGAACGAGGCGATCCCCTGCGGGGGCCCAAGGGCCTGCGCCGGGAGCTGGCCGCCATTGACCTGCGATACTTCGGGCTTGCCTACCTGCGCCACTATTACCGGAACACACCGCCGCCCTTCCACGATGAGTTAGACGGGCTGTGGACAGGGCATGTCATCAAAGAGCTGGATATTATAGCCGACCCAAACAGTATTAACAAACAACAGGGGTGCCGAGTTGCTATTGCCGCTCCCAGAGGCCACGCCAAATCCACCACCATCACCTTTAAGGATAGCCTACACGCCATCCTGTATCAGTACAAGCATTACCTTATCATTCTGTCCGACAGCTCCGAGCAGGCGGAGGTATTTCTTGGGGACCTAAAAGGAGAACTGGAGGACAATGGGCATATCCTGGAGGACTTCGGCAGTCTCAAGAGTGATAAGTTCTGGACTGTTTCCGGTTTTTTAACATCCACCAACATCAAGGTGGAGGGGATTGGCAGCGGGAAAAAAATCCGTGGCCGCCGCCATAAGCAGTGGAGACCTGACCTGATCGTGCTGGACGATATCGAAAACGACACCAACATCAACACCCCGGAGCAGAGGGCCAAACTGGCCAACTGGTTTACAAAGGCCGTCTCCTCCGCCGGGGACCGGTATACCGACATCGTGTATGTTGGTACCATCCTCCATTATGACAGTCTGCTGTCCAAGGTAATGCAGACGCCCTCCTACCGCACCCGGAAATATCAGGCCATCCTCAGCTGGGCCGAGGAGGAGGAGCTGTGGGAGCAGTGGAGGCAGATCTACACCGATCTTTCAAACCCGGCCCACGATGATGACGCGAAAACCTTTTTTGAGGATAACCGGGAAACCATGCTAAAGGGCACACAGGTGCTCTGGGAGGCTAAGAACAGCTACTATGAGCTGATGTGCAAAAAGGTGGATGACGGGGACGCCGCTTTTAACAGTGAGCTGCAAAACGATCCGGTTGACCCCAGCAGCTGCCCCTTCAGCGAAGCCAATCTAACCTTCTACGATGACGATCCCCCAGACTTTTCCGACAAGCGCCGCTTTGCGATCTTTGGTGCATGCGATCCCTCCCTGGGGAAGAACCAGAGAGCCGACACTTCCAACCTGATTGCCCTGGCGCTGGAGCTCCCCACCGGCCTCATGTATGTGTTGGAGGCGGACATTGAAAAGCGCACTCCCGACAAGATCATTACGGACGCCATCTCTATGCAGCAACGGTTACAGCTCATGTATCAGCAAGGATTCCGGGAATTTGGTGTGGAAAATGTCCAGTTCCAGTCTTTTTTTGCGGATGTCATGGCTCGGGTTAGTGCCCAGATGGGAGTCTATCTGCCAGTGAAGCAAATCCCGTCCCTTTTGCCAAAAATGGTGAGAATCGACAGCCTGATCCCTTTTACCCGTAACGGATACATCCGCTTTTCCAAAAAGCATAAAAAGCTGCTGAAGCAGATGTATGAATACCCCATGGGGGCGAACGATGACGGTCCGGACGGACTGGAGATGGTGGTCAAGCTGGCCATTGCCTCCAAGACCACTACGGTAACCAAATACACAACGGTGCAGCGCCGGAGCCTGCGGTTCCGGGATGGCTGCTATTAAAGGAGGTGAGGACGTATCAAGGTAAGACCAAGAAAGTACCCCCCCGCCACTGAGCGGGTGGCGGTTGCCCCGGTGTACACCAAATATTCCAGCTACCCCTCCCGCGGGCTGACCCCCCAGCGGCTGGCCGAAATCTTTCGGGAAGCGGATGAGGGAGAGGTCTACCGCCAGATGGAGCTGTTTGAGGAAATGGAGGAGCACGATCCCCACCTCTACTCTCAGCTGCAGACCCGCAAAAACGCTGTGACCGGGCTGGATTGGGAGGTGCTCCCCGCCAGTGACGATCCCAGAAATAAGGAGATCGCCGAGTTTGTGGAGCAGCAGCTGAAGGGCATCAAGAACATGGAGGATGTCTTTTTAGAGCTCTTGGATGCCATCGGCAAGGGGATCGCCGCCTCGGAGATCCTTTGGGGTCATGATGCCGGTGGCCATGTGGTGGTTAAGGGGATCGAGCCGGTGCCGGGGAAGCTGCTCCGTTGGGATCAGGAGGACGTCATGCGCCTGATCATCCAGGACGATACCCAGGGCATCCCCCTGCCGCCTAATAAGTTTATTGTCCATAAGTACAAAGCCAAGTCGGGACACCCCAGTCGGGCCGGAATCCTCCGGGTATGCGCCTGGATGTACCTCTTCAAAAATTACACCCTCAAGGACTGGGTGAGCTTTATTGAAGTCTTCGGCCTGCCGCTGCGTTTGGGCAAGTACGCCCCCGGAGCCAGTGAAGACGATAAAGAGGCCCTTATGACGGCCCTGGTGCGGATTGGCACCGATGCGGCGGGAATGGTACCGGACGGCACCTCCATTGAGTTTATCAGTACGGACGGCGGCAAGGGGGCCTCCAACGGTATCTATGAGACCATGGCCCGGTACTGTGATGAGCAGATCAGCAAGGCCATTTTGGGCCAAACCCTCACCAGCGACTCGGGCGGAGGCTCCTATGCCCAGAGTAAAACTCACAACGATGTCCGCCACGACCTGACTCTGGCCGACTGCAAAGCTCTGGCGGCTACCCTGCAGGATGACCTCATCCGCCCCCTGGTGCTGTTTAACTTTGGGGAAACCGACAGCCTGCCCCGTCTGGTCTTTGACTGCGAGTTGCCGGAAGACCTGAAAGCCCTAGTGGAAATTCTCAAGTCTCTAGTGGCCGACATGGGAGTGCCGGTGCCCCTTACCTATATCTATAAGAAGTTTGGTATCCCCGCACCGGAGAAAGGGGAAGCGGTAGCCAAGGCCCCGTCCTACGGATCGCCCCTACCGCTGCCGCTGAAACTGCAGACCAACAAAGCAGGGCAGCCGGATGAAGCACTTCAAAAGGCCATAGAGTACCAGCAGCGGGTGGATCAGATCACCGACACCGCTATGGAAAAGGGCTGGCCCCTATTTGAGCAGATGTATGCCCCGCTGCAAAAGCTGTTGGAGGAGGCGGGCAGCTTGGAGGATCTAGAGCAGCTGCTGGCCAACCCGGAAAAGATGGAGGAGTTGCTGGGAGAATCGGAATCCGAGGGATTTCAGGAGCTTCTGACCAACGCTATGCTGCTGGCTGATCTCACCGGGAGGATGAAGGAACATGAATGAATTCAAGGAATTGTTGCTTTCCCTTCTGAAAATCCTGCCGGAAGAGCCCATGACCTATGAGGAGGCCACCCGGTACTTTCAGGATAAGCTGGAGGTCACCCCCAAGGAGTTTTACGCTCTCCACGCCAAGTACCGCTCCCTGGCCTTTACGGTCAGCGGCTATACCGCGGCTCGGGTAATCAGTGAATTCCATGAGGAGCTGCAGAGGGCCATTGAGGAAGGCACCAGCATGGGAGACTTCAAAAGCCACATGGATGATTTTCTGGAGCGCAAGGGACTGCACAAGCTCCACCCAATTCAGGCCGAGACCATCTTCCGCACCAATGTACAGACCGCCTACAATGTGGGAGCCTACAAGGAGATGACCTCCCCGGCGGTGATGGCCGCCCGGCCCTACTGGCGGTATGATGCCGTGGAGGATAGCCGTACCCGGCCCAGCCATTTAGCAATGAACGGTAGGGTATTTCCAGCGGATTCGCCGGTGTGGGATACCTGGTACCCGCCCAACGGCTACAAGTGCCGCTGCTCGATCAGCACTCTGTCCAAGCGACAGGTGGAACAGCAGGGATTGGAGGTAGAGGAGAAGATCCCCGACCGGGTGGATATCGGCTATGGCTACATCCACGTGATGCCGGATAAGGATTTCCATTACAATCCGGCGAAGGTCACCTTTGATCCTGATCTGGAGAACATGCCCGAGAGTCTGCAAAAGGCATTCGAGCGCCGCCAGCAGGACAGCCCCCAGGAATAGCCCTGTAAGGCAAAGCCGGGCAAGGGCGGGGAATTTGCAGGGGATAAGGTTACACCCCCGTTATAACGCGTTATAACGGCATCACAGACGATTTTAAGTTACAAGGAGGACTGCGAGGTGAAAAACCATGTGAAAAAACAGTATTTGGTGCTGGCAGACAGCCAACCGGTGGAGGGCGTACCGGAGACGATCCGGCTGCTGCCCCTGGGCCATGTGAAATCCCAAAAGGGGGATTTCGTGGTGGACGCCCAGAGCTATGAGGAGATGCGCCAGCGTATGGCCGGGCGTGGGATTGACATTGTCATTGATTATGAGCACCAGACCCTGAAGGATGTGCAGGCCCCTGCTGCCGGATGGATCAAAGAGCTGCAGCTCACCGAGGATGCCATCTGCGGACTGGTAGAGTGGACGCCCAAGGCAAAGGAGTATCTGGCTAACCGGGAGTACCGCTACCTCTCCCCGGTGGTACTGGTGGGCGGCCCAGAGCGCAAGGCGCTGGTGCTTTCCTCGGCGGGACTCACCAACATCCCTGCCATTGACGGCATGTTCCCCATTATCAATTCGCTAGATTTAAGTACCTTTAATTTTGAAGAAAATGGAGAGGAAGACATGGCTTTATTATTGCAATTGGCTGCCCTGCTGGGGTTGCCGGAAACCGCCACCGAAGAAGAGGTTGTGGCAGCGGTCAAAAAAGCGACTGAGAAACCGGCTACTCCCGAGCTGGTAGCCAACAAGGCGATTCTGTCCCTGCTGGCCCTCAAGGATGACGCCAGCACGGCGGAGGTAGCCGCCAAGATCACCCACCTGCAGAACCCGGCCAACTTTGTGCCGGTGGAGCAGTACAACCAGCTGGCTCTCAAGCTCAACGCACAAGAAAGCACCGGGCTGGTGGAGCTGGCCCTGAAGGAGGGAAAGATCACCCCGGCGCAAAAGCAGTGGGCGGACGAGTATGTCAAGGCTGACAAGGAAGGCTTTGAGCAGTTTATGAAGCTGGCGGTGCCGGTGGTGCCCATGGAGCAGTACGCCCTGTCCAGCAAGACACCTGCTGCAAAGAGGGCGGAGACTCTTGATCCCGTTATCTGTAAGGCTCTGGACATTGAACCCGAAGCTTTGGCCAAATATGGCAAGGAGGACGCATAATGGCAACGCAGGCACGCAACACCTCCCAATTTGCGGGAGACTATCTGGTACTGCCGGTCTTGGCATCCACCAAGATTTACGCAGGAACCCTTGTGGCCGTGGACGATACCGGCCACGCGATCCCCGGAGCAAAGGCCGCCGATCTGCTGGCGGCAGGCCGGGCAGAAGAAACGGTGGACAACACAGACGGCGCGGACGGCGACATTACCATCCGGGTGGCCCGGGGCGTGTTCAAGTGGGACAACAGCGCCGAGAATCCGGTGGAGACCGCAGGCGTACTAAAACCCTGCTACATGGCCGGTGATGGCACCGTTACCGCCGAGGCCACCGGCAGCTCGGCAGCAGGCAAGGTGCTGGGGATCGACACAGACGGCGGGGTTATCGTAGAAACCCGATAACCCACATTAAAACAGGAGGTATACATATATGCTTATTACCAGCGAAAACCTGTCCGGCATCTACAGGGGCCTTCGGGTACTCTTCCGGCAGTTCTTCACAGAGAAATCCACTTGGTGGGAGAAGGTGGCCACCAAGGTACCTTCCACGACTGGCTCCGAGACCTATAGCTGGCTGGGTGCTATTCCCCAAATGCGGGAATGGCTTGGAGATCGGGAGATCAAGAACCTGTCCGCCGAAGACTACACCCTCAAAAACAAGACCTTTGAAGCTACTATTGGCATTCCCAAGGAAGCCATTGAGGATGACACCATCGGAGTCTTCCGCCCCGCCATCGGCATGCTGGCCGAGGACGCCAAGTCCTTCCCGGATACCTTGGTGGCCGATTTGCTCAAGGACGGGGACAAAAATCTTTGCTATGACGGCAAGCCTTTTTTCT
>ENA-UOOR01002470-UOOR01002470.1-fermentation-metagenome-genome-assembly--contig:-NODE-2470-length-18578-cov-12.820817_pt1 | contig 18578 bp, 20 predicted proteins | sample MGYA00245780_ERZ724029 | MGnify/ENA primary metagenome ERZ724029 (study PRJEB28704, sample SAMN03018315) | fermentation metagenome | biome: anthropogenic terrestrial biome; feature: soil... | reverse complement strand
GCAATTTTTTCCAAAAGCTTTACATCATCGTTTTCACAGCCAAAGCTTATGGAATTAATGTGAAGCTTGCTTAATTCTTTTATTGCGGCAAGAGCAAACATTTCCGCATTTTGGCAGGAAAAAGGCATGGGAAGCTCAATGACAATATCGGCACCGCCATATATTGCAGCTTCCGCACGTTTGAACTTATCTATGATAGCAGGCTCCCCCCGCTGTACATAATTACCGCTCATAACAACGGCAATACAATCACAGCCGGATAGCCTTTTAGCCATCTTAAGCTGATATTCATGCCCTGCATGAAATGGATTATATTCCGCTACAACACCTGTTATTCTCATGATTATATCCCTTCGACTTTTACATATATCTTAATTATAATCAACCCCAAAGTCAACAAAATTTTGGGGACGGCTCTTTGTCGTGTTATTATTCACAGTGGAGGAAAATGATAAAAATATCGTTCACGGTTTCGGACACGAATAATTCTAATAGCTCATTCCGTCTAAAAATCCTACAGCTTGCAAACTCACTTCGTTCAAACAGTGCAAGCTGCTTAACGGATTTTTAGTCTGCATTCGCTAAGAATTATAGTCGTGTCCTGCAAATGTTCTCTCACATTTTTATCATTTTCCCTAAGCAGTAGGAACAGTCCCTGAAATTGCTGAAATTATACAATAAGAGCTGCCCCTAAAATTTTAAAATTCATTGTTTATTTTTTATTAAATAAATGATATACTGTTTAGTGTTGGTGGAAAAAATATTGAATGGTGATATAATGAGCGTTATATTTGTTATCGGTGGTGCGAGAAGCGGAAAGAGCACATTTGCGGAATTAAAAGCAAAAGAATATTCGGACAATGTATTGTACATAGCGGCAGCAACTGTAACAGATCAGGCAATGGCTGACCGGGTAAAAAAACACAGAGAGCAAAGACCATCATCCTGGCTGACTTTGGAGATGTATTCTGATTTTACAACACTTATCAATAAAGCTGAATTCAAGCAGTCAGAAGTAATTCTTATGGACTGCATAACAACAATGATTGGAAATTTCATGGTTGAAAGCAAATTGGATTTTGACACCTGCAGCGCCAAAGATGTAAATCTATTGGAAAATAAAATCACCGAAGAGGTTTTTTCTTTAATAAATGTATGCAATGAAAACAATAAAAAACTAATAATAGTATCTAACGAGACAGGTATGGGTGTTGTACCTTCTTACTACATGGGAAATTATTTCAGAGATATAAGCGGAAGGATTAATAATAAAATTGGAATACAAGCTGAGCATATGTATTTTATTTTTTCAGGAATACCAATTAAGCTTAAACATAAAGGAGAAATGGTAAAATGGCCTCAGGATTTTTAATTCTCATTTCTTTTTTTACTCGAATTCCTGTCGGAAGAAAAATAGAATTTAATGAAGAAAATTTTATAAGCTCACTGAATCTTTACACGCTTGTAGGAGTGGTAATAGGTTTTCTTTTAGCTGTTATATATTTAATTTTTAACAATCAAATATCCTTTATCAGAGGACTGTTAATTACTGTTATGTATATTGTTATAACCGGCGGCATTCATTTAGATGGTGCTGCCGATACTTCAGACGGTTTATTATCCGGAAGAACAGGGGATGAAATTTTTGAAATAATGAGTGATTCCCGCATAGGAAGCTTTGGAGTTATTACATTGATTTTAATTGTGCTTTCACAATATGTTCTGTTTTCCTTCAGCAGCATTGAAACTGTTTTTATGATGCCTGTTGCAGGAAGGGCAAGTGCAATAGCTGCTTGTTGGAATAAAAAATATGCCAAGAATTCAAAGGGTATGGGAACTGCATTTATTGAAAATATAAATAGCAGGGTTGTAGCCGTAAATTTAATTATATTATCTGTTTTTTCAATGCTTTCATGGTACAGAACAATCATATTTACTGCATGCTTTGCTGCAATTGCCGTTTCATATTTCATATCTACATTGATAGACGAAAAAATAGGCGGAATGACAGGGGATACATGCGGAGCTATTATAGAAATAAGCCAAATAGTTTTTATGACAACTGTACTTTTCTTAATGAGGTAGTTATGATATACTTAGTGCGCCACGGAGAATCTGAAGCAAATACAAGCAGGAGATTCAGCGGAATAACAGATGTTGAACTGACTGAAACCGGTAGATTGCAGGCAGTAAATTCAGGTAAGAAATTAAAGGGTAAAATAATACATAAAATTTTTTCAAGCCCGTTAAAAAGAGCAAAAAATACGGCGGAAATAATAGCAGATGAAATTGGTTTCAATAAAAAAGATATAATTATTGATAACCGGTTAACAGAGGTTAATTTTGGCATTTTTGAGAATCTTACGTGGGAAGAAATAGTCCGGATGTATTCAGGTGAAATAGAAAGCTGGATTGAATTTAAACATAAATATATCTTCCCGAAAGGGGAAGGTTATGATGACATAATTGACAGAATTTCATGCTTTATAGATAATGTACCTGACAATTCGTTAATATTAACTCATTACGGTGTAATTCAATCGGTACTTTTGTATTTCAAAATAGTCGATGATGATACATTGTGGAATTATAAAATATCAAACTGTGATATCTTTGTATTAAATAACAAAAAAATAGAAAAAATTATTAAATGTTGATTAAAATCTTAAAGATTTTATATATAAAAAAACTATGGAGGAATAATATGAATGTATTAGTAATTAACTGCGGTAGTTCATCATTAAAATATCAATTAATAAATATGGATGATGAAAGTGTTTTAGCTAAAGGTTTAGTTGAAAGAATAGGAATTGAAGGCAGTTTATTAAAACATGAAAAACCGGGACAGGACAAATTAATTATTGAAGAAGATTTAAAAAATCATAAGGATGCAGTAAACCTTATGCTGAAAGCACTGCTTGACGAAAAATACGGAGCAGTCAGCTCATTGGACGAAATTGATGCTATCGGACACAGAGTAGTTCACGGCGGAGAGAAATTTGCATGTTCAGTAGTAATTAACGATGAAGTTATTGACACAATGAAAGAGAATATAGGATTGGCACCTCTTCACAATCCTCCAAACATCATAGGTATTGAAGCATGCAAGGAAATATTGCCGGATGTGCCCATGGTAGGAGTATTTGATACTGCATTCCATCAGACAATGCCTCCTGTATCCTACATTTATCCATTGCCTTATGAATTATATGAAGAGATGAAAATAAGAAGATACGGATTCCACGGAACATCACATAAATATGTTTCTGAAAGAGTTGCCGGTTTAACAGGCAAAAGACTTGAAGGAACCAAAATAGTTACATGCCACTTAGGAAATGGAGCAAGTTTAACAGCAATTAAGGATGGATGCTCCTTTGACACAAGCATGGGTATGACTCCTCTTGAAGGTTTGGTAATGGGAACAAGATGCGGTGATATAGACCCTGCAATAGTAACATTCTTAATGTGTAAGCAAGACATGACAGCTGAACAGGTTGACAATCTAATGAATAAAAAATCCGGAGTCTTGGGTATTTCAGGTGTTTCAAACGATTTTAGAGACATTGAAGCTGAGGCAGATAAAGGAAATATGAGAGCTCGTTTGGCATTAGATAAATTTGCATATACAGTAAAAAAATATATAGGCTCCTACGCAGCAGCAATGGGAGGACTGGATTATGTAGTATTTACTGCAGGCCTTGGTGAAAATTCTTCAACTGCAAGAAAACAGATATGTGATGGCTTGGAATTTCTTGGAGTTGAAATAGATGATGAAAAGAACAAAATACGGGGGAAAGAAGCTGAAATATCAAAGGATGGCTCTAAAGTAAAAGTATTTGTTATTCCTACAAACGAAGAACTTGTGATTGCAAGAGATACAAAGGAATTTACAAGTAAATAATGCCTTAAGAAATATAACCTTGACAAATATTTTCTTTTCTCATATAATAAACTCTGCGAATTAAAAAGGGTGGTATTATGTTGCTTAAGATAAACAAGTTTTTATCATCTGATGATGTATCTTTGATAGTAAAAGAAAATTTTGCAATAGATGATGATGAGTTCTTAGATGAAACACGTCTTGACAAAAATGTTTTATTAACCGGCGAAATATTCAAAACTGATGACAGTGTAACATTTTCAGGGAAAATAGAATATACTCTCGCAGATGAATGTGCAAGATGTTTACAGGAGTTTGACAATAGAATTGAAACCAAATTCCAGGCAGCCGTTGTACAAAAAGAAGATATGGAATCTGATGAAGTTCAAATGGTTATAACAGATGGAATTATAAAAATGGATGATACAATCAAACAGTTGATTTATTTATCCCTGCCAATGAAATCTTTGTGCGATAAAGACTGTAAAGGCATATGCCCCAATTGCGGAGCAAACTTAAATAATGAAAAATGTCAATGTGAAAACAGCTTAACAGACTCACGATTTGATAAGTTGAAAGACCTGTTGAAATAAGGAGGTGTAAAAATGGCAGTACCTAAGAGAAAAACTTCCAAAGCCAAAAGAGATTCAAGAAGATCAGCTAATGCAAAATTAACTATTCCAAATACTGTGGAATGCCCACAATGTCATGAACCAAAGCTACCTCACAGAGTATGCGCAGCATGCGGATATTATGACGGTAAAGAAGTGGTAGCCGTAGAATAGAAAAAGTGCTCTAAATCTTGTCAGAGCTATAAAAAATAGTGCTTGGCACTATTTTTTTATTGCAAAACAAATATTACTGCTATATACTGATATAAGTATATAAGATAGAGGTGAATATGAAAATTGCAATTGATGCCATGGGCGGAGACAATGCACCGGAGGCAGTTATAATAGGAAGTATACAGGCTAGAGATGAATATAACCTCGGTATAATACTTTCCGGAAAAGAAATTGAAATTAAAAGAATATTAGAAAAAAACACATCAAATTTCAATAATATTGAGCTCATTAATGCAGAAGACATAATATCAAATGATGACAAACCTGTTTTGGCAATAAGGCGCAAGAAAGACTCTTCAATGGTTAAAGCTTTATATGCAGTTAAGGAAGGCAAAGCTGATGCAATTGTATCAGCGGGCAGCACAGGAGCATTATTAAGCGGCGGAACTCTTCTTGTAGGAAGAATTAAAGGAATTGAAAGACCCGCAATAGGCTCACTGATACCTTGTATAGCAGGGGGTTTTTGCTTATTGATAGATTCCGGTGCAAATGTGGATTCAAAACCGGAGTTTTTATATGACTTTGCCATTATGGGTGATATTTACTTGAAAAGAGTTATGAATATCAGCTCCCCAAGGATTGCCTTAGCAAATATAGGAACGGAAAGCTCCAAGGGGAACAAATTAACTGTTGAGACATACGAATTGCTTAAAAATTCTCATCTTGACCTTAATTTCACAGGCAATATTGAAGCAAGAGACATACTTAAGGGAGAAGCTGATATAGTAGTATGTGACGGTTTTACGGGAAATATGATATTGAAAACTATGGAGGGTACGGTGCAGGAACTTATGAACGGCTTGAAAGCAGAAATCATGGCGGGCATGAGGTCTAAAATAGGCGGTGTATTAATTAAGCCGGCACTTAAAAACTTCAAAAGAAAATTTGATTATTCAGAGCATGGCGGTGCTCCCCTATTGGGAGTTAAGGCTCCGGTAATAAAAGCACACGGCAGTTCTAATGCAAAGGCAATTAAAAATGCCATTCGTCAGGCGAAAATTTGCTGTGAAAGCAATGTGAATGAATTAATTGAACAAAGCATAATGAGGAGGTGAATGATGTGTTTGAAAGAATTAAGGAATTAGTGGCAGAAAAGGTTGGTGTTGAGCCTGAAGACATTTCAATGGAAACATCCTTTACAGACGATTTAGAGGCGGATTCAATAACACTTTTTGAATTGGTTATGGCAATTGAAGACGAATTCGACATTGAAGTTGATGATGAAAGTATTGAAAAAATTAAAACAGTAGGAGATATAGTAAAATACTTGGAAGAAATAAATAGTTAAATAGGTATGGGGACACACCGAATAAGGTATGGGGACACACCTCTGCTTAGGGATAGTCTTTGGGGTCGAGGAATGTCCCCAATTTTAGGTCTTTGGGGTTGAGGAATGTCCCCTATTATATGATTATTTATTATTTTAATGAAATTGTTCATTATAGTAATAAGCAATTATAACCCGGAGGGAAAAATGATTACAGATTCAGTATATGAGTTCGAAAAAATAATTAATTACAAATTTAACAATATTGAAATACTGCAAAAATCCTTGACACACAGTTCATATTCAAATGAGGATAAGACATATAGCAAGGTAAATAATGAAAGACTTGAGTTTTTGGGAGATGCAGTCTTAAGTATTTCAGTAAGCCGATATATTTTTGATGAATTTCCTGACTATCCTGAAGGAGACTTGACAAAATTAAGGGCTCAGGTAGTTTGCGAGGATACATTAAGCTTGGTGGCCGGGAATCTAAATTTAGGGAAATATTTGCTTTTGGGAAAAGGCGAAGAAGCTTCAGGAGGCAGGGAAAGAAGCTCAATATTGGCAGATGCTGTTGAATCGGTAATAGCTGCCATATATTTAGACGGAGGATACAAGCAGGCTGAAAAATTCGTATTGGAGAATTTAACAAAGTACATAAAACTTGCCGTAAAAGGTAAAATTGTAACGGATTTTAAATCATACCTTCAAGAATACTATCAAAGCAAAAGTCAGCTTTGCAAAATCAGATATGTAGTAACAAAGGAAGAAGGACCTGACCACGAAAAAGTATTTTATGTTAATGTGGTGGTTAACAAAAATGTGGTGGGAAAAGGCGTTGGAAAGAATAAGAAAGTAGCCGAGCAAAATGCCGCCAAGGATGCACTTATACAAGAAGGACTGTTAAATGAATAAGAAAATGAAAATTATCCCCATTTTTGTACCTCATGTAGGCTGTCCAAACAACTGTGTATTTTGCAACCAAAGAAGAATTACAGGACAGAAAAATGTTATTGCTGATGGGGAATATGTTCATAATACTGTTAGAAAATATATTGAAACAATTAATGAGGGTACCCATACAGAAATTGCATTTTTTGGCGGCTCATTTACGGCAATCGATATTGAAATTCAGAAGGAATTATTAAGGGCTGCCAAATACTACAAGGATTTAGGAATTGTAAACAGTATAAGATGCTCCACAAGACCGGATGCAATAAATGACGAAATACTAAAGCTGCAAAAAAAGTACGGAATGGATATAATTGAATTAGGAATTCAAAGCCTCGATGATGAGGTTTTGAAAAATTCAAACCGAGGACACAATAAAAAGCAGTCCATTGAGGCAAGCCGGCTTATAAAAGAACATGGATTTATTTTAGGTCACCAGATAATGCCGGGACTTCCGGGAAGCAGCAAAGAAGTTGACATAAAAACATGTGTTGAATCCATTGAAATGAAACCCGACATTGTGAGAATTTATCCCACACTAATAATAAAGGAAACGGAGCTTTTTGATATGTATGAAAAGGGCTCCTTTAAACCTCTTTCCATAGATGAGGCAGTAGAAATATCCGCATATATCTACAGCCTATACAGGGTTAATGATATAAATGTTATAAGAATAGGACTTCAAAATACAGACTCCATTAACGAAGATGAAGATGTTAAAGCGGGACCCTTTCATCCTGCTTTCAGGCAATTGGTTGAAGAAAGAATTTACTATTATGTATTAATCTCAAAATTGAGTAAATTGAATATACAAAAGCTTAAAGACAGCATTGTGATTCATGCACCTGACAATCTCATAAGCTGTATTGCAGGCCAAAAAAAAACTAATATCAATAAATTGAAAGAAAAATTTTCAATAAAACAAATATACTTTAAGAAGAAAAATGATGATATAATTGAAATATATCATAAAAATAAAAGATTATGCAGCTTTAACAGCTCAGAAATATTTCAAAACTATCTGAATATGCAACAGGGGGAGCTATGTATTTAAAAAAGATATATGTAAACGGATTTAAATCTTTTGCGGAAAAAACAGAAATAGAAGTTGAAAAAGGTATTACAGCTATCGTAGGACCGAACGGGAGCGGAAAAAGCAACATTTCCGATGCCATTAAGTGGGTTTTGGGAGAGCAAAGTGCAAAATCTCTCAGAGGTGGCAAAATGGATGATGTTATTTTTGCCGGAACAGCAAAGAGGCTCCCTTTGGGCTATGCTGAGGTAAGGCTTATTTTTAACAACGAATTAGGTACAATACCCCTTGAATACAAGGAAGTAAGCATCAGCAGGAAACTCTACAGGACAGGTGAAAGTGAATATTACATAAACAAACAGCAATGCAGACTCAAAGATATTAAAGAGCTTTTTATGGATACCGGAATAGGAAGAGAAGGTTATTCTTTTATTGGACAAGGCAGGGTGGAGGATATTTTAAGCCCTAATTCTGATGTGAGAAGACAAGTTTTTGAGGAAGCTTCCGGAATTGTAAAATACAAGGTAAGAAAAGAGGAATCTGAAAGAAAGCTTGAAAAGACAAAGAATAATTTGGAAAGAGCAGAAGATATTATATATGAGCTTAAGGAGCGTATTGAACCTCTTTATGAACAAAGCATACGGGCACAGAAATTTATTGAAATCAGAGATAATTTAAAAAAGTACGAGCTGAATTATTTATCTCATGAATACGAAAAACGAAGTGAGCAGCTTAAAGCTCTCAAAAACCAAAGAGATATGTCATTGGAAGACAAGACAAGGTTTCAAAAAAGAAGAGACAACTATTCTGAAATTATTGAATCTCAAAAAGAGAAAATTAATGAACTTCAAAATAAAATTAGTGAAACTGAAGAGCTAAGAGATTCAAAGAATAAGGAATTGGAGAACTATAACAGCTTAAGCCAAGTTCACAAAGAAAAGAAACTGTTATACAGCTCCAACATAGAAAATATCAAAAATGAAATAGCAGGACTTGATAAAAGGAACTTGGAATTAAATGAAAATATTAATATCTTAATCCGGGAAAAAGCTTCGTATGAAGAAATATACAAGAGAGATACCGAGAAGTTTGAATCATTAAACTCAGATATAAAAGAATATAAAAAAGAAATTGATGAAATTGTGCAATTGATTGAGCAGCAAAAAAATGAGTTATTTGAACTTCACAAAGATATCAACAAAAAGAATTCAAGTAAAAACACAATTGAATCATTAATAATTAACAACGGAGATAGAATTAAGCATTTAAACCAAGAAGTAAATTCTGAAGAAGAAGAAAGAAATAACAGAACAGAAATAATTAACAATCTCCGGGATGAGCTAAGTATTACAACTGAACTGTTGACTCAAAAGAAAGCAGAACTGAAAAGCACATCGGAAGAATTAATAAGTGCAGAAAAAAACAAGGAAACGCTTAATTTACAGAGCTCTAAGTTAAGTGAAGAATATAACGGCACAAAATCAAAAATAAATATTCTTTCAAATATGGAAGCATATTATGACGGCTACTATAAAAGTATAAAGACTGTAATGAACAACAAGGACAAGGAGCCGGTATTAAACAGCATATTGGGTACAGTGGCCGATGTAATAAAGACAGATAAAAAGTATGAAACAGCTGTTGAAATAGCATTAGGCTCTGCAATACAAAATATAATCGTTAAGACTGACAAGGAAGCCGAAGAAATAATCGAATATTTAAAGAAAAATAAAATTGGGAGAGTTACATTTCTTCCTATTAATATGCTTGCGGAAAGAAGTTTAAATAACTTCGAAAGAGAAGTGCTCAAGGAAAAATGCGTTATTGACACAGCAGACAATTTAATTCAAACAAGCCCCAAATACGAAATTGTCATTAAGAATTTACTTGGAAGAATAATAATTGTGGACAACCTGAACAACGGTTTTAAAATATCCAAGAAATTAGGGAATACAGTTAAAATTGTAACACTTCAAGGAGACGTAATAAATGCAGGGGGCTCTGTTACAGGCGGTCATATAAGCAAAAACCAAGCACTCTTGGGAAGAAAAAGAGAAATTGACGAATTAAAAGTCAGCCTTGATAAGTTATCAAAAAAATTACAAGAAAAAAATAATTCATTGAATTCTTTGAATTTAAAAATAAAAGAATATAGTAGTTTAACAGAAGAAATTAAGGGTTTTATTAATGAGAAAAATAATTATTATGAAATGAATAATTCAAAAATTAAAATGCTGTCAGAACAAAACGAAAAAACGACTGCTGTCATAAACAAATACAATGAAGAAATTTATTTCATACAAAAAGAAAAGCAGCAATATGAAAATGAGCTAAGGGCCTTGAATAATGAAACAGAAAAACTAAAATTATTGGTTGAGGAAAAAGAAAAAAGCATTGAGGAAACTGTACTCTTAAATAATTCCAATAAGTTGAAATATGATGAATACAACAATACAATTTTAAAGCAAAGAGATCAGGTATCGAAGATTACTCAGGATATCAAGCTTATGGAAGAAAAGCTGAATAATATTAATATGGAAATTGAAAGAAACAAAAATTCCATTAAGTATAAGGAAGAAAGCTTATCAACAATTGACCATGAGATAGAAACAGCTAAGAAAAAAATTGTTGAATATACTGAAAGCTCAGAAGCTTTAAAAGAAGAAATAAAAGCATTAAATGAAAGCTATATAAGAGAAAAAGAAACTCTAAAAACTTATCAGAATGAAATATATGATTACCAAAATAAAATCAATGAATCAAATAAGCAGATAACCGACATACTTGATGAAGAAATGAAGATGAACGTTAAAATCGAAAGAGAAAGTTCAAAAATAGAAGATATTTCTGCAAAACTGTGGGAAGACTATGAAATAAACTATGCAATGGCATTAAAATTCAAGGATGAAAGCATAAGTCAGACCAAACTTTACAGCGAAGTAAACTCATGCAAAAAAGCAATAAAAGAATTAGGAAATATTAACTTAGACTCAATAGAAGAATACAAGGAAGTTAAGGAAAGATATGATTTTTTAACAAAACAACAGAAGGACCTGACGGATGCCATTGAACAGCTGAATGAAGTAATAAAAGAGCTTGAAATTCAAATGAAAGAAAAGTTTGTTGAGGAATTTTACAATATAAGTGCAAAATTTTCCGAAGTATTCAAAAAGCTTTTCAATGGAGGCAGCGGAGAAATATATTTGGAAAATGAGGAAGATGCTTTAAACAGCGACATAGAAATCACGGTTCAGCCACCTGGGAAAAAATTAAGCAAGATATCATTGTTGTCCGGCGGAGAAAAGGCGCTCACTGCAATTGCTCTATTATTTTCAATATTAAAAACCAAGCCCACGCCATTTTGCGTATTGGATGAAATTGAATCATCACTTGACGATTTGAATATTTCAAGGTTTTCGCAATATTTAAAGGAATTTTCAAAGGAAACACAATTTATTGTAATAACTCACAGAAAAGGAACTATGGAGTATGCTGACACTTTATACGGGGCAACAATGGAAGAAAAGGGAGTTACAAAATTAGTGTCACTAAAACTCTCAGATGCTGAGATGCCCTAACCCCATTTTCCGCGTGATGCCCTGCACAACCAAACAGATGGTAATAACGGAGGTAATAATGAACAATGATAAAAAAGGCTTTTTTGCCAAATTAAAAGAAGGACTTACCAAGACTAAGAAAAACCTTACAGAGCAAATAGAAGGCGTTATTTTTCAACACAAAAAAATAGATGATGATTTTCTTGACGAATTAGAAGAAATACTTATTACTTCCGACATGGGTGTTGAAACAACGATGGACATTATTGAATATATCAAAGAAGAAGTTAAAAAGAGAAAATTAGAAGATACATTGGAAATAAAAAATGTAATCAAAGAGTACCTGATAAATGTACTTAAGGAAAATGAAGTACCTGATGTGACTGACAAACAAAGGGTAATATTAATAGTTGGAGTAAATGGAGTTGGCAAAACAACCTCCATAGGTAAAATTGCCTACAGATTAAAACTATCCGGTAATAAGGTTATCGTTGCTGCCGCCGATACATTTAGAGCTGCAGCAGTGGAGCAGCTTAAAGAGTGGTGCCAAAGAGCAGGGGTTGACATAATTGCATCAGATCAAGGCTCAGACCCGGGGGCAGTTGTTTTTGATGCCATACAGGCAGCCAAAGCAAGAAAATCGGATATACTGATATGTGATACGGCAGGAAGACTTCACAACAAGAAAAACCTCATGAATGAGCTCAGCAAGATTTTCAAAATTCTTGATAGGGAATTCAGCGAAGCGCATATAGATGTGTATCTTGTCATCGATGCTACAACCGGACAAAACGGTATAGTTCAAGCTAAGCTCTTTAAAGAAGCATGCAATATTAACGGTTTAATTTTAACTAAATTGGATGGAACTGCAAAGGGAGGCATAGCATTCCCCATTGTAAATGAACTAAAAATTCCAATCAAATATATTGGTGTGGGTGAGCTAATAGACGACCTGCAAGACTTTAACGCACAAGATTTCGTAAATGCAATTTTTGAGTAGAGGTACACATCTTATCGAAAAGAATAATAAAAATAAACGCTCACGGTTTCGGACACGAATAATTCTAAGAGCTCATTCCGACTAAAAACCCTACAGCTTGCAAACTCGCTTCGCTCAAACAGTGCAAGCTGCTTTACGGATTTTTAGTCTTCATTCGCTAAGAATTATAATCGTGTCCTGCAAATGTTCGCTTGTTATTTTTATTATTTTTCTTAGTTAATCGTGAATAATAGGTGAATAATAGTCCCCATATCTTTGAAAAATAATAGTCCCCATATCTTTGAAAAAACTATTGACAAACATATAAGAATGATGTAGAATTCACTGTCAAGCAAAATACTTTACAGAGGTGGATATGTCAGAGAAAAATTTTATATATAGCATCCTGTATGATTATTATGGAAATCTGCTTAAAGAAAATCAAGCAGCAATAATTGAAATGTATTATAACTTAGATTACAGCTTGTCGGAAATTGCCGATGAATTAAACATCAGCAGGCAGGGAGTACATGATGCATTAAAAAGAACTGAAAAAAACCTTGCAGAGTATGAAGAGAAAATAAAGCTGTATAATAAATATGTAAAATTCAGCGAAGCAGCAGAAAATATCATGCAATTGTCATCAAAGATTGATGATAATAAATATAAAGATATTATTGAAAAAATAAAACTTGAAGCCGCAAAAATAATTAATGAGGGTTAGCAATGTTTGAAAATTTATCCGATAAACTACAAAATGCATTAAAAAAGCTAAGAGGCAAGGGAAAGCTAACTGAAAAAGATATAGACTTGGCAATGAAAGAAATCAAAATGTCTCTTCTTGAAGCAGATGTTAACTTTAAGGTTGTTAAAGCTTTTATTAACAATGTGAAAGAGAGGTCACTAGGTACTGAGGTGATGGAAAGCTTAACCCCGGGACAGCAGGTTGTAAAAATAGTCCATGAAGAATTAGCAAAAACAATGGGACAGGGTGAAAGCAAGCTGAAATTTAATTCAAATAACATAACATATTTTATGATGTGCGGACTACAAGGTGCAGGTAAAACAACTGCCACCGGAAAGCTTGCAAGAAAACTTAAAAAAGACGGCAGAAGACCTTTGTTGGCAGCCTGCGACGTTTACAGACCGGCTGCAATTAAGCAGCTGCAGGTAGTGGCAGAGAGCGTAGGCGTTCCGGTTTTCGAAATGGGAGACAAAATATCTCCTGTAAAAATTGCCAAGGAAGCTATGAGCCATGCCATGAAACACGGTAATGATGTGGTAATCATAGATACTGCAGGAAGACTTCACATTGATGATGAGTTGATGGATGAATTGGTTGAAATTAAAGAGACTGTGAAGCCTGATGAAATACTTTTGTTATTGGATGCAATGACAGGACAGGATGCAGTAAAGGTTGCAGAAACATTCAATTCATACTTGGATATTACGGGAGTAATACTCACAAAGGTTGATGGTGATGCAAGAGGAGGAGCAGCCCTTTCCATAAGAAATGTGGTTGATAAACCTATAAAATTTTTGTCCGTAGGGGAGAAAATGGATCAGCTTGAAACATTTCATCCCGACAGAATGGCATCAAGGATACTTGGAATGGGTGATGTTCTTTCAATTATTGAAAAAGCCCAGGATGCATTTGACGAAAAGCAAGCAATTGAGCTTCAAAAGAAGTTAAAAACTCAAGACTTTAATTTAGAAGATTTCTTATCGCAGCTTCAGCAGATGAAAAACATGGGACCTTTGGATGAACTCTTAGAAATGGTTCCCGGACTTGGAGGCAACAAAAAATTAAAGGGACTTAAAGTTGATGAAAAAGAATTAGTATATACAGAAGCAATCATTCAATCCATGACTAAGAAGGAAAGAATGAATCCTTCAGTCATCAACGGAAGCAGAAGAAAAAGAATTGCTGCGGGAAGCGGAACATCTGTTCAAAGGGTGAATTCATTGTTAAAGCAATATGAAGAAATGAAAAAAATGATGAAGAAATTTACATCAATGGGAGCGGGTAAGAAGAAAGGCGGCTTCGGTGGCTTGAGCGGTTTAAAACTACCGTTTTAAAGATGTTAGAAATAGGAATATTCCTTTTTCATATATATAATTCGGGGACATTTCTCTATACTCCTTAGAGAAGCTTAAGTAGAGGTGTGTCCCACAAATTCGGGGACATTCCTCAGACCCTCAGAGACTAACTCTTAAGAAAGAGGTGTGTCCCCACACATTGATACCAAGGAGGTGACAGTATGTCAGTAAAAATCAGATTAAAAAGAATGGGTTCCAAAAAGAAACCCTTTTACAGAATAGTAGTAGCAGATTCACGCTCACCAAGAGACGGTCGTTTCATTGAAGAAATCGGATACTACAATCCTGTATCAGAGCCAAAGGTTGTAAAAATAAACGATGAAAGTGCAATTAAATGGCTGAATGAAGGTGCAAAACCAACAGATACAGTAAGTATGCTTTTCAAGAATAACGGCATTTATGAAAAAAGAGATGAAAACAAATAAGAGGTGATATTATGGGTGAATTAGTAGAATATATAGCAAAATCACTTGTTGACAATCCTGATATGGTTGAAGTCAATGAAGTTGAAGGTAGTCAATCACTGATAATTGAATTAAAAGTAGCTCCTGATGACATGGGTAAGGTAATCGGAAAACAAGGCAGAATAGCAAAAGCAATAAGAACTGTTGTTAAAGCAGCTGCCACAAAGGATAACAAAAGAGTTATAGTTGAAATAATACAATAACCTTTCTGAGGTAGGAATGAAGGAATATATTAAAGTTGGCAAAATAGTAAATACACACGGGGTCAAAGGCTATGTAAAATGCATGCCAATGACAGATGATACGGAAAGATTCGAAGAGCTTAAATATGTTTACACAGAAAAGGATAATTTAAAGCGCTTAATTGAAGATGTATGGTATCAAAAAGGAATGGTTTATCTTAAGTTGAAAGATATTGATGATATGAAAACAGCGGAATCATTCAAAGAAACACACATTTCAATACTTGAAGACCAGTTAAGAAAACTTCCCGAAGATTCATATTATTTATTTGATTTGGAAGGAATGGATGTGTATTCAAGTGATGGTGAGCATATTGGGAAAATTTCTGAAATCTATCAAACCGGAGCCAACGATGTATATGAAGTAAAAAATAACAGAAGCTCATACTTGATACCTGCAATAAAGGATGTTGTAAAATCAGTCAATATACAGGATAAAAAAATGATAATTAATATTATCGAAGGGTTATTGGAATGAAATTTGAGATAATAACTTTATTTCCGGAGTTAATTGACATCTATGCAAAAAACGGAATTATTGGCAGAGCTGTAGAAAACAAATTGTTTGAAGTGGAATATATAAACCTGAGAGATTATTCCGAAGACAAACATAAAAAGGTAGATGATTATCCTTATGGCGGAGGTCCCGGCATGCTTTTAAGACCGGAACCTATGTTTAAAGCTTTGGATAATATTAAAAAGCATAATTCATATATCATTTATTTATCACCAAAAGGCAGTTTATTTAATCAAAATAAAGCTAAAGAGCTATCGGTCAAGGAGCATATAATATTTATTCCGGGACATTATGAAGGCATAGATCAAAGAATTATCGACAAATATGTTGATGAGGAAATATCTGTGGGCGATTATGTTTTAACCAGCGGTGAGCTGCCTGCATTATTGATTATTGATGCGGTAGGAAGACTGCTTAAGGGAGTATTAGGCTCGGATGAATCTTCCAAGGAGGAATCACACAGCGAAAATTTGCTTGAGTATCCCCAATACACAAGACCGGAGAGCTACAAGGGCTTAGATGTGCCGGAAATATTATTATCCGGACATCACAAGAATATTGAAGAATGGCGGCTTTTTAAAGCTATAGAAATAACTTTAAAAAGACGGCCCGATATGATAAAGGACAAAAGTATAATTGAAAAGTACAACAAATTAGCTCAAAAATATAAATAAATGTTGTATGCATTATGACAGATGTGCTATAATGCTTAGAGTATACGGCGGTCCTCTGTACCGGTAACAAGAACGCTTAGACGAAGGGAGGTATACAATAATGGACTTAATAAAATCTATAGAAAATGAACAAATTAAAAGTGTAACACCTTTTAATGTTGGAGATACTATAAAGGTACATGTAAAAATCAAAGAAGGAAACAGAGAAAGAATTCAGGTATTCGAAGGTATCGTAATTAAAAGACAAGGTGAGAGCAACAGAGCAACTTTTACGGTAAGAAAGATTTCCTACGGAGTTGGAGTTGAAAGAACATTCCCTGTTCATTCACCAAAGATTGAAAAAATTGAAGTAGTAAGAAGAGGAAAAGTAAGACGTGCTCGTTTGTTCTACTTGAGAGAAAGAACAGGTAAAGCAACTAAAGTTAAAGAACTTAGAAAGTATTAATTTGATTGAGGACGTAAGTCCTCAATTGTTTTGTATGACCTAACTTTTGATGCAATACTCTGTGTAGAGAGGTATATATGAATATAAACTGGTATCCGGGACATATGAAAAAAACAAAGGAACTATTACAGGAAAATATTAAATTAGTGAATTTAATTATTGAAGTAGTAGATGCAAGAATTCCAAACAGCAGCAAAAATCCGGACTTTGACAAATTGTTCAGAGATAAAAAAAGACTGATAGTATTAAACAAATACGATTTATCAGACCCCAATATGAATAAACTATGGGAAGAGCACTATAAAAGTAAGGGCTGGTCAGTTGTGCTTTATAATTCCACAAATAATAAGGAGCTTGGCAAACTAAACAATGCAATTGCAGAAGCTACAAAGGAAATTGTTGAAAGATACAAAAAAAGAGGCTTCTTGAATAAAACAATAAAGGCAATGATTGTTGGAATACCAAATGTAGGCAAATCAACACTTATAAATTCCTTAGCAAAAAAGAAAAGCACAAAAACCGGAAACATGCCTGGTGTTACAAAGGGTAAGCAATGGATACATTTGGCAGGAAATATAGACTTGCTGGATACTCCGGGCATATTGTGGCCTAAATTTGATGATGAAGAATGTGCTTTAAACCTCGCATTTACCGGTGCAATTAAAGATGATGTGTTGGTAATGGAGGAAATAGCACTGAAATTTGTAGAAAGAATGCAGCAAATGGGAAAAGAAAATGTCATCCTTGAAAAATACAATATAGAAGCGGGGGAAAAACCATTAGATATTTTAGACAATATAGCTTATAAAAAAGGCTTTTTAATTAATAAAACTGAGATAGACTACCTGAGAGTAGCAAACCTTTTATTCAACGACTTTAGGGCCGGCAAATTAGGAAACATAACTCTTGAGATGCCCGAATGAGATGATTCATAACAAGTTACGGCGTCATTCTGAGGGATTAAGCCCGTACATGTAAATTCTGAGGACGTAGCTCAAAAAATACAATAAATTTATTACATATGGAGTAAAATTATGCTTAAAATCGAGCAACAGCTTTGGGACAAGGGATATAATTACATAGCATGCATTGATGAAGTGGGGAGAGGCTGTTTAGCAGGCAGTGTTGTGACCTGCGCAATTATTATGCCCAAAGGTTTATTAATAGATGGCGTTAATGATTCAAAGAAGCTTACAGCAAAAAAGAGAGAAAAATTGTATGATATTATAATAGATTCTGCATTGGCATACGGAATAGGAGAATTAGATTGTGTTAAGGTTGATGAATACAATGTTAAAAATGCAACAAGGCTCGCCATGGTACAAGCTATTGAAAACATAAAAGACAAAGAAGGAAACAAAATTATTCCGGATTATGTTCTTGTTGATGCCGAGAAATTAGACATTACCATTCCACAGGCCAATATAATTCACGGAGATGCAAATTGCCACGGAATTGCAGCAGCATCCATAATAGCCAAAGTAACCCGTGACCGCCAAATGGACATATTACATAAATTATATCCTGAGTATAAATTCAATAAAAATAAAGGCTATGGTACAAAAGAACATATTGAAGCCTTACTTGAATACGGACCTATAGAAATACATAGAAAATCATTTAT
>ENA-UOOR01002468-UOOR01002468.1-fermentation-metagenome-genome-assembly--contig:-NODE-2468-length-18600-cov-4.628417_pt1 | contig 18600 bp, 24 predicted proteins | sample MGYA00245780_ERZ724029 | MGnify/ENA primary metagenome ERZ724029 (study PRJEB28704, sample SAMN03018315) | fermentation metagenome | biome: anthropogenic terrestrial biome; feature: soil; material... | reverse complement strand
GCAGTATATATCCCTGAGATACTATCTTTAAGATTTTGAATATTGCTATTTAGTGTATTAAGTGATGTCACCAACTCATTCATAGCAGCAACCAAATTTGCCTTTTCTGTTGTAGTTAAAGAGTCCAGAGTACCAATGGATTTTGATATGTTTACAATAGAGTCTGAAAGGTTTTTGCCTTGCGGTGCTGATAAGACCTTAGTCGCATCCGTAGTCGTGAGATTATTGGCAATCCCTGATGCGGTAAGTTTCTCGGTGATAAGGTCTGCAAGCGCAGTTTCCAAATCGGATTGAGATATCGTGTTTTTTGTTGCAAGGGTTCCTAACCCTAGTTTAGTTTTTACCCTGTTAAAAATGTTCAAGAATGTAATTTTCTTTGTTGCGGACGCATCCTGTATCAATAAGATGTCAGAATCGTCCGGTATGGTTTTCGCCGCATAATCAGTAAATTTAGGCATATAATCCTCCTTACAATGTCAGTCCTATTATTTCTTTGCCATTCATATCCAATACGGATGCTCCGTTGAAATCCAGAATCGGTGCTTCATCCCATATCATGAATGTACAGTCAAAATTTGCAACCATAGTTACGTCAGCGCCAGATAGTGAAAGTGACCTTCCGGTTATCTGTTTTGAGTTCCATGCGGCATCTCCTGACGCATCTTCTGACAACCGGCTCCATAGAAATTGCTTAGCGTCAAATGTATCAGTGACATCATTATTGCTTGCATAAACCCTGGCATTTATGGTAGCTGTTTCGCCGTCCCCAGTGTGACCGCCCTCCACATAGGTCTGTAAAACATATCCACCGGCAGAAGTGGCGATCCCGTTGATTTCCTCCTGCATGCTGTCAAACTTGGCTGATACAGTCTGTCCTGCTCCGTCCACAATCACCTTACTACCAGATATCTGGACATTGCTTCCATTGATGTTCTGTACGAGGGTCTGCACATTGACTTTATATCCGCTTATGCTTGCATCATCTGCCACCATGCTGTCTTTAATTATCGGAGCCTTTATGCCTGCGCCCATAACACCATTTAGCGCATCAAACATTATGTTTCCCGAGGAGTCCACAATGTAATAGTTGAATACGCCATTGGAGTCAAGTCCTGCCTGCATGCGAATAACGCCGTTTTTGTCTTTCCACTGCTGCGTAGAGCCGAATATCTTCATACCCCCGGATTCATCAGACCATACCTCAAACTTATTGGTATAAATCTTTCCAGCAAGCAAGTCCCCTACAGTTACTGATTGCACGACAGCACTTTTAATTAGTGCGCTTTCAATCACGGCATTCTGTGAAGTAAGGTGTATATTCGTCAAATCTCCTACGCCGGCATTTCCTGACAGTAGGTTCTCAATGTTGGCAAGATTTATATTTGCAGTATTAATTTGTGCATTGATAGCAACTAAATCTTCTGTTCTCAACTTTGTAATATCGGCATTTGTAGCTTCCAAATCAACTATTTTTGCATAAGTGATATTGGCGGTATTTACATCCAGTTTGTTGATAATAGCATGGTCTATCAGAGCAAGTTTTGTGGAATACCTATCTATGAACTGTGTCATGGGGCCCTTAAATCCCTGGTTTTCCTCTGTTTCTGATTCCCCAAAAGACTGTACAACAGTAGTTAATCCACCGTCATAGTCCTGTGTGATATTCATAACAGGAACGGAATAGTTCAATCCGTCTTTGCCAACTATCGTGAGAATATCCCACGGGTCAATGCGAGGGTCTCCAAGGAATCTAAGATTCCCGGGCATGTATGAAAATCCCTTTAATGTAGTTGCGACACCATTCAAGATGCTTTGCGTCATTAGTGGATTTGAAATCACAAGTTCTCTGTTTCCACTGCCGGCACTAATAGAAATATCTTTTCCGTCTGCGTCCTTACCCGTAAAACAAGTAATTTTCTGGAATGTATATGGAAAATCATTGTGCTTGAAAGTATCCCAGTATCTTGCAGGGGCAATACTGATGCTGGCTGCTGAATATTTTCGTATTTCGATTTTGCCCTGCCGATTACAAATGGCAAATCCTGCGTACATCTGTGCGATATAGGACAGCACTTCACGGCACGTGTACCCATCAGGTCTCTTTATCGTGATAGCAGACAGTCCAGTTGTGACTATTGGAATCTTTAAAAACGTAGCCATTTCATTCAGTACTGCTACGGTTGTCGTGGATGCCGGTAAGGAAGAAAAATAAGCCCTCTCCGTTTTCATCATACGGTCAAAGGCTGTAAATTTTATCATGTCTTCATCGGCTTCTGGCTTATTCGCCGTAAAGAATCCCATAGGAATGTACTCATCCGAACCGGAAACATCCGCACCTATCTGATATTCAAGCTCTTCATTCTCTACAAATACAGACGGTTTCACCATTTCCACTTCTATATACTGGCTGATACAACTGCCAATCATAAATGAGTTTCCGCTGTTGGAACCACCTTTCAGAGTGATACTTTTTATACCTGATTCAAGTTCTGTATCGCTCAAAATCAGCTTTGCATTGAACGTCCGGGAATCTCTCTGTATCAGTTCCGCAAACGCCGCAGAAGGTTGATACATGTTCCCACCTCCCCGTCTATTCCGCTGTCATAAAAGCCAGTAATTTAAGGTCTTTTACAGAAAGAGCATCGAACTGCTCCATATCGCATTTTTCTAATTCTGAAAAGGGAACTGTATGTATTTCCAGTTCATTCTCAATTTCAAGAAGTTCATTCATCTCTGCTTCAAAATTCAGCGCATCTTCGATATCATAAGAGTTTCCGTTAACGACTGGCTGACCAGCTTCATCTTTCTTTGCGTATTTCTTAATGATTTTATTGCGCTCTTCATCGTAGGCTTTAGCAACGGATTCCATTAAATCAATGTTCCGGGTAATAGCATACCCAACCTTTATAGGGAGATTCTTTGACTGGATTCCGTCAACTCCATTTAGAAAAGTTACCAACTGGCTGTTCTTAATCTTCATCACTTGTCACCTCCGCAAGCACACTGTCCTCAATTTCATATGCCATGTTATTAAATGCAGCAATATCGGCTCTACATTCAGATTTATTTTCTTCGTACAAAGCTTTATCCTGAATGCTGTTGGAATTGCTTGTAGTGCCACCATTGGTCGAAACATTCGCCTGCATATACACTACCGGTTTGTCATTAATCATGCTGTTTCCCGTCAAAGTAATACTCTTATTGGTTTTTAACATTCTGCTCCTCCTATTTTTCTATCAAATCTACTTTCACACCGTCATATGTCTTCATACCATTTGCATAACTGTAAACCGGATATGTCGGCGTTCCTGCATAAAATGTTCTGGTTATTCTTGTTCCACTCCCCGGGTCTAAGAAAGTGGCATTAAAAAAAGCAGGGGATACAGCTGCATCTATCCTCGCTGTTTCCGCACTGCTTAATGGGGGCCATTCGCATTGTAGCTTATATTTAATTGCTATTAAATCTCCTATGGTACTTCCGTTCGCTGACCTTCCAGTATTGGCAGACCATATCTTTTCTTTTGTTATCGTCAAACCGTTTTTCTTCAATGTTGGCATTGTTACGCCGCCTATCACAAGAGGCTGTGCCATACCACCACCACCTTTCTTATTTGCAATAGAAAAACCGCCCCTTTCGGAACGGCTTCATCTATTCTTTATATTTACTTTATCCAATCATATGTGTCAACGGATAAATTACTCACATCTACCGTAACTGTAACGATTCGACCGACTTCTTCTCCCCATGTATCATAATATACATAATCATAATCGAACCAGTCCTCATTGCTTAGATTTCCAATGAGTTTACCAACTTCCTTTGATTTATCAACTGCGTCTTTGTACGAATCTTTTTTATTCACATCTATAGAGTTCCATATTTGAAGTGCCTTGTGTCTTTTGTCCAACTGCACTTCATAACAATGAGGATTTTCCAAAAAATCTAGTTCCCGTTCGACCCTCTCTGCATGGAATCCATTTTGGGATACGCCAGCCGCCGCAAATAGAACTAAAGAAACAATCATTCCTGTGATAGCAATCTTTTTGTTCTTTTTTCTCGCCAAACATACAATGAGATAAATTAAAAATGCTAAAAATGTCACCACAGTTATTCTGCATAACCAAATCAAAAACATCAACATAATAATTCCCCCTCTTTTCAATATAGAAACATTATATCAGATTATGCAGAATATCCAAGTATTATTAACAACTTTTCTATGTAAGGATAGGACATTTCCCTGATGATTGCGTCATCTTATTAACCTCTTCCACTACAACATCTGTGAGTTTCCTTCCTCCAACGTAAATGTTGAATTCAGGGTTGTTATTACCTCCACGGCTGCCTGATGATGACAACGCAGCTATAACTGCATTATACACAGCCGGGCCAACAGCGGCAGCAATACCGTCTGTTATCTGCTTGTTATTGGCAACTGTGTTTCTGCCACCCATTTTTCCAAGCATCTCTGGGCCTTTTTCATTAGCAACAAACATCTCGCCTATCTTCGGAAAGCCGCCTTTTGCATACCAGTTAACACTAAAATTAGGAATAGGTATGGTTGTATTTCCAGCCTTTATATGACTGAATGACACACTTAAATGTGGAAGCGGAATGTGTAAATTTGAAAACACTCTCAAAATATTGGATGCAGCGGATGAAGCACTTTGCTTTGCCTGATTGAATTTATCCTTAATTCCAGATATTGTATTGCTGGTACTCTCTGATAGGTTATCCAGTGTCTTGCTCATCGATTTCTTTAGGCTCTCACCAAGCGATTGAACCTTTTGTTTTGCGCTGGAACTCTTGCTATCAAATCCATTATTGAACCCTTCAACGGTGTTAACTCCAAATGAGTAAAACACTGTGGATGGAGAATGAATACCAAGTATATTCTTAAATGCCTCAATTATTTTGCTGCCGATACCCTTTGTGGCATTTTCTACTTTTGAACGGCTTTCTCTAATTCCTGATTCCGTACCATCTCCAATGCCAGCCCCAATGATTTTGGCTTTACGTGGAGCAGAAGTCCCCAAACTATCAAGAGTCCTGGAAAGCGTGCTCTCAAAGTCTTCTGCTGAAACACCCGACTTGCTGAGTTCGTCACGAACATAAGTCATTGCGTCTTCAAAACTAACGCCCTTTGCTTGTGCCGTGCTTAATGTACTATAAAAATCATTAAACTTATTATCTGTTATTTGTCCTGAATCTCTTAACTGACCTAATGTCGATATCAGGCCGTTATACGCTTCAGGAGACTCCCCGGCCACCTTATTCAAATCACTTAGGTTCTTGTGGAAAAACGTAGTCCAGCTTGCACTATTAGCGAATTTTCCTGCCAACCCACCAAGCTTTCCACCAAATATATCAATAGTATTTCCGGCCGTACTTGCTGCGCTTCCCGCACCTGACGCTGCATCCGCCGCGGCTGATGTGGATTTTCCAAACACACCTGATAGAGTATCGAAATTTTTCTTTATCCCGGCAACAAGTTCAGCGGCTGCTAAAACCACACCTCCGCCCTTGAACGCCGCAGCCAGACCAGCAACAAACAAAACGAACTTACCGCCTACCGAATCAGAAAGACCGTCAATCATCCCAAAGAACACTTCCTTGATGATAATGAACACGTCTCCAATTATCTTATTCCAGTCAATCTTGGACAGCATTTGCCCTATTTTTCTGCCAAACGCCTCCCAATTCGTATGCTCTGCAACATAAACAAGTTCATCCAATATTCCAAGTACAAAATCACTAATTGCCTCGCCTGCTTCCGCAGGGTCTATTTCTCGTATTATTTTATTTAATGCATCAGAGATTTTCTTCCCCAGCCCCTCAAAAGGCTTTTCTGCATTGAAGTTTTTGAGCACTTCAAATATTCCGTTAAAACCTTTAATAAAAGTATCTGCAATGGTATCGAAGTCTATCTTCTCAAACACGCCCTTTAAGGCTTTCCCGAGACTCCTTCCGAGTTCCGCCCAACCGGTCATACCTAAGTCACTTTTTCTGGACATGTCAGTAACGAATCCGTTTAGAATATTCCAAGAAATCATAAAATAATTTCCGAGAAGGTTCCCGAGGTTAGTCCATTCAATTTCTCCTATTGCACCTCGCAATCCCATAGATAGCTTTCTTCCAATCTGCTTAAAGTCTATTCCACCATTTCCGATAAGTAAGTTGAGGGTGTTAACAAGGGTGTTTACTCCTGCACCTAAGGTCCGTCCCATTAAATCCCAATCAATGTATTTAACAAGACTGTTCATTGTTCTGGTGAACGCTCTGACAAATTTCGTAACTTTCGGGCCAACTTTTTTCCAGTTGATAGCATCATAGACTTTCTGCATCCCTTTATTAATTCCGTCTGCCATGATTTTCCCAAGAGCTTCCCAGTCCCCCCTCTTAGCCGCATCACGCATTTTTTTCGCAAGGTCAGCAAGAGCACCGTCCACCGGCACGGTTTCAAACATATCCATTGGTGACACACCGCCACCGCCGCCGCCAGGAGAACCGCCAGAACCGCCGCCAGAACTCTTATTGGGGTCATTCAATATATTCAGTTCATCAAACCCCATAACTGTTCTTTGGAGTTCCTTTGCAGCTTTATTCGCATCATCCAACCCGTCAGAAGCACCCTTACCTGTATCTGCCAAGGAAGCACCGTAGTCCTGAAGCACTTTCACTGATTTCACTGTGAATCCTTTGCCAGTCAATGCCGCAAAAAACTTTCCAAGAGCATTAAGGGCGGTTGCTATCATATCAACAAATTTTTGTATGTATGGAGCAACTACATTCACTATTGGGGCAAATGCCGCTGCCCATGAGTTCTTCAAATAAGTCAAGGATGACATCATTCCAGAAATGCTCTGATTGTATGCATTGCTGTATTGAACAAGGTTGTCAGAGCCTTCCTTGAGCGCATTCTTTATGCCTGAAATCATTCCAAAGATAGTAGAATACAGAATCGACATTCCAATCATCTGTGGAACACCGAATCTACGTCCTGATTGTTTCTGAACACCAAGTAACGAATTTTTCAATCTTCCTAATGCTGAAATAGGACTTGCCAGTGTTTTTGTCAAACTCCTCGCAACGGCAGCAAATGAGAGCAATCCTTTTGCGGCTTTTTTAGAACCAGTCCATATTCCGCTAAAAACCTTTCCCACGCCGCTATGTATACTGCGCAAGCTTTTCAAAGCATCTTCTACACTCCTAGTCGCATGGGTAGACTCATATTCTGACCTCGCAGTATCCCGTAACTCTTTGTTATACATTCTCTGTGCGTTTGTAACATCAGCGAGTTCACGAGCCACGCTATCATATTCAGGGTCAAATTGTGTATATCCGCTTGAAGCCAATTCTCTTAATTCAGCCTTCAGACTCCTAATCTGCGCCTCAAAAGTATTAACTTTTCCTATTGTATCATCACTAATAAATTTGCCAATATCAGGTTCCGCCAATGCAGAACCTATGCCTGTTCTATTTCTGGTAAATGCAGACTCTCTTACGCGCGGAATATTCGCCATGCTTGCCACGCTTGGTCTTGAAACCGCAGGAGTATCATTTCCTTTATTAATCGTAAAGTTGTTTAATTTAGCCTGTTCAGCATTTATCTCGGAAATACGGCTCTTGTACACATCAAGCATATTAGTAGCTTTCTGGATGTCATAAACAAGGTCATACCATGTCTTTCCAAGCTTATCAGTGCCTTCAACTGTAGTCTTTTTGTTCATTCTGTCTTGTGCCCTTCCGAGGGCTGACTCTGCGGCTTCAGCTTTCTGCTTTAATTCAGGTAATCCCATATCAGAAATATCAGTATTTTTACCAACATCTTTGAACTTCTCTTTCAGTTCGTCCACAGACTTTGCAGCATATTTCAAATCTGCACGATTCACTCTGGGCGACATATTGGTTCTGCCTAATTTTTTCGCAGATGCCATTACTTCATCTATCTGGGATTGAGCCTTTTCAAAAGTACTCAAATCAAAGTTTCCAATGCTATCAATGGAACTGGAAAGTGACACAACTTTTTCGATAGAATCAGCTATTTTATTCAGTCTTTTTTCCATGCCGGATAATGCACGGTTGGCTTTACTAGCTTCAGCTTCAACCGCTATTTCAAGCCTATCTATCTCATTTGCCACTTTCGCCACTTCCTTTCATATTCTGATTGAATGCATTCGCCCATTCCCCAAACTTAATAGCGGAAACATCAGGGACGCTCACAGCCTTTGCAGAATCATTTTCCAATGCATGGTCAGGATATTTAACTTTCTTATCAAGACACGCCCCGATTGCATTCATAACGTACATTCCATTAAGCCATGCGGAATAGTTTAGGCTGTCAAAGTCAGCCTGTTGCTTATCCTCAAATGCTTTTTGATACAAATTTATGACCTTTGGAGTCAACTCCCAAAAATCCTTATACGGAATGCCATACCGGATTGCACGGGGCAACCAATATTCATTTATTGCTTGCGTATAGCTTTTTACTCGGATTCTTGTTCCGGTTTGCTTATCGGAGTTACCTTCGCTGTCTTCTTCACCGGTTTCTTCTCTTCCTCCTGAATCCCCAGCATCTTTTGGAAAAAATCTGATTCACCAATTGCCTCACCAAATGCACTTACAATGTCAGTGATGTTTCCGCCGCCAAGAACGTGCTGCTCAAGCAACTCTTCTGCCTCTGCTCTGTCAAATCCGGTCACTGCGCATGTAAATCCCATTGCAATAAGAAGTAACTGCTTTTTCTGGAATGCATCTATAATTGAAAAACCCTGCTCTTCCATTTTCGTATAATGCCTGAACGTCAATTCCGGCACATCATAACTTTTACTATTGATTTTGACTTTCATTTGTCTCGTTCTCCTTGTCTGCTATATAAAAAATAATGGCGCACCCTATTTGTTTAAGATGCGCCTTTGCCGATCGTTGCCAGCCCAATAACCCCCGTACCTACCACGGCTCTTTCAGCCGGGGGTATTATTCCCCCGATGCTGAGGTTGGAGAGATAACGGTTGAGGGTGTAACAGTGATTGTCATTTCACGCGCGCCGTTAACCTCGCCCTCATTTACAAATACAGAATGCTGCCCTTTCCAAGAGAAGATTCCGTCTGCGCCAGCCGCTCCGAACTCCAATTGATAAAACTGTTCAGTTCCGGCACTTTCACTGATTGCAGTATATTTCTCCTTATCAAAATTTGCCGTAAACTGCATGGACTCAACCTGCTGAACGCCTGGAACGAACGTCTGCATAACGTCTTCCAAGTCAGTAGTTTCAATCTGTTCGGGTTCTCCGCCAAGTTGCGGGTATGTCTTGATTTTGCACAACTGCGTCAATGCAGATGCAGTTGTGCCTGCTTTCAAGATAGTATTAATTGTGCTTAATCCTGCGGACATAATTACCTTCCTTTCTACCGCCAACTATTGGCGGTCAGCGACTACCTCTTGCGATAGCCGGTCATAAAAATAGAGAGCCTATATAAAGCTCTCAGTTAAACTTTTCTATTTCATCTACCGAACTTACAATTCTTCTGAACCGTGCTACCATTCGATAGATATTTGTATCGGCGGCATTTGAAATCTTCATAGGACCGTAATTTCTTACATACCCCATAATCCTCATGCCGTCACATGCTTTGCTAATAATGTTCTTTGCCTCTGTAATGCTCTTATTGGAAAAGACCTGTATCTCCACCACGGATTGAACCGCATTCTCTGTGTTCTCCAAATCCATAGCATAATCGGGACTGTCGATTTGAACCACTCCCATATAAGGGAACTTAGCCGGAGTCTTGGAACTGTCGTCCCCTATTTCCGAACAAATGTCAGACACATGTTTCTTCAAATTTGAGAGCACGCGATTACTCACGTCAAGCAATTCGACCACACCCTTTCATACTTCTCAAATCTCCGGGATAAAATAAAACCTCTGGGTCTCTTATTCCTAGTTGATATCGTTTGTATGTACGCTTGTCATTTATCCCAAGTATTTCGCACCACTCCGCAACACATTTGTCTTCACCATGATAAATGATTCTAATATTACTTGTTTTATTTCTTGCCTGTTCTTTCATGGTTATAAACGTACAGTTTTCAGGACAATACCCCACATCAAGGCTTTTTCTTTCAATGCTTAAATCTGGGTTCCACCCGTTTTCTACAGCCCATTTTGCAAAAGCTCTAAAACTGCTTCTCCACTCCTTACAAACAGTAATTCCTCTTGCCCCATAAGTGTAAAATCTGTCTGAATTAGTTTTATAGCACCTGTCTCTCATATTTCTCCAAACGTTATAAAGCCTTTCATAGTCGCGCGGATTCAATCCGACACTGTTCTTCATGGATTCATAAAGACAACCGCATGATTTGATATCACCCGCAACAACGGAATCAATCCTTATATCCTTTTCTTTTCCACATTCACACCGGAATCTTCCGTAGCGCCGTTTTCCACGCATGGTATCAATTCCTAGATATGTAAGCATATTAAATTTATCGCCTGCTTTTATTTTCATAGAAATCCTCCAACACAAAAAGCGTAGCATTTCGCCACGCCGAATTAATATTGATTGGAGAGTGTTCGGAACATACCCGAACATGCCTCGCTCTCTATGAGCCAAAAACGGTTTTCGCTATATTCGCAATCAAACTTGAATCTCTCAATGCCTGCGCCGTTTCAAACATGAATGGCCTAGAGGGTATCCCCTGTGTCCAATGCCAAGTGCCGTCCTTATAGTAGTACCAACCTTCGGCACCATAATCATGTATGTCATATTTCCAGCCAGCAATTGAAGGGTCTGGGTGAGGGTTCTCCTTGCCTTTTAAGCCGGTACCAAACTCATTGAATAATGCCCAACCGCAATTTGTGTAAATTAGATAAGTAGCTCCGTTTGTTACAACATCACCCTGTTCCAGATTCATACTATTAAGAAGGTCCCCTGTAAATACAGCATCAAAATCCAGTATCTTCAATTGAGCGATTGCGACACCCTCTTCTGCCATACGATAAGCGAACTCTTCGCATTTATCCGTCAGCTCCATGCGGTATGTGTGAATCTGTCTTGCGATATCACGGAATCCTTTAGCAGATAATCCGGTTGAATACTTACCCATTCTTCTTCCTCGCTTTCAGCGCGATAACCAACACGTTCAATCCGTCAGCTGGATGTGCAGCAATTTCATAGTCAGCTGAATCCGGGTCTGCGGAACCGTCTGGCAAAAGAACCGGTACTGTTTCATACCATACCAGGGATGTCTCTTTAATCGGCAAGCTCAATTCTGTTGTAGATATGGTTCGTGTAAAATCAATATCAGTTCCAAACACTTCCCTTTGAGCTGTGCCTTTGCCTGCTGACAGGCTGGCATAAAACTCTACAGGCGGACTATAGCCGACTGTGAAATCTCCGGTTTCGTCACCGTTTTCGTCAACTATTGGAACTTTATCACGGTACGTTGCGTACCATAGTTTCCGCTGATTGATTTTTAAGTTTCTCATTTTTATACGCTTCCCTCCACCAATTAAACTGCGTATCCCTGCGACTCTCGTCACGCACAATCTACTTCTCACTTAACCCAGTGAGCGGAAGATACCGGATCACCTAAGCCTTTCTTTTTAGAATCCCGCCCATGCAAAAACCCCTTTCAGGCAATCGTCTCTACTTTTCCATGTTCTTGATTCGCCATTTTCGCTGTGGCCTGTTTGTCCCTCTACACCACTTTGATTGTAATCATAGAGAGCCAAATCATGGATGTTAGAATAAAGCAATCCAAGGTCTTTCTGGATTTTTTCTTCCGTAAAGTGAGACGGATAGCTTCTTCGGTTTTTCACTTCTGACACTGCGTTTTTAACTTTCAGTGCCAAGACCTGCACATCATCAATAGCCGTGATTCCTAATTCAGTTTTTAAATCCTCAACCACCGTATTCTGAACATCCATAATCAAATCTCCTATTTTGTTGCCTTTCCCTTGCTGGAACGGGTGTTTTTTGGAGCGTCTTCAACTTCTTCGGAATCAGCAATATCAGCGGGGACATCTGCCCCCGCTGGATAAAGAACCCCGTTATGCTTCACCGTGTATCCATACTGCATATTAATCCTCCTTACGCTACCTTCATGATAAGCACGCTATCCATGTTCTCATATGACGGCAGGACGATTTCAGAAACAACACAATGGGTGTTAACTGGATGCTCTGTGGTGTAAGTGTAAATAGAAACACCTGTGTTCACAACCGACAGCGTTCCATTCGCAAGGCTACCGCTTCTCTCTTCCGGTGTAGTCCCATACCAAACATCACCGAGAATATTGACATTTCCTGCAAGGGCAGAAATCACTCCATCAGGAATAAACGTATGGCTCTGACCGTCACTTCCGATGTACAGCTTGTTATATACACGGATAGTGATTCCATAATTGTCAAGCAGGAATGACTTCACATCCTTATCCTTAATGGAAATGCCGCCGGTATAAGCTGTAATGCCAAGAACCTGCTTCTTTGTGTCTTCTGCGTTTACAAACTGTTTCCACGTTTTCTGATTCATGACGAACTCGGCAAGTTCTTCACCGTGGTTCTCACGATGCTGTGTCTGCGCATCCACTAAGTCCTGAATCGGTGTGGCGGTCGCAGGTGCACTCCAAAGGCTCTGTCCAGATAAGGCAATGTAATTCTTTGCTTTGTACTCTGCTGCGGAATCATCCGTATAGTCAATGACATAAGCTCCGCCGCCGTCAACAGATATATCAATCTTCGGTACGCCGTCAGCCGGTGCCATTAACTGCCAAATCATGCGCTCGGGAACAACGTCTGCTCCAAGAACCAAATCCATAGGATTTTTCATAATCTCACGCAGAACCTGATTTGCCAGTCCTGAATTGTCGGAATCAAGATAAGTCATATAATCCTGCTCATCTTCCTCTGAAACCATGTAGGATTCACGGAAGAACGGCATTTTGTTCTGAATCTCCTTGAATCCGATCGGGTCTCTAAGCGGTGCTTTCGCATCGAAATTAGATCCTTTCAATGCAATCGGCAGACCTTTTCTGCCTTTAATAAATTTCAAATTAAGTCCTTGTTTCTTCTGTGTTCCAAAGTAAGAACGTCCAAGATAAGGTGCAATACCAAGTGACTGCTGATAGCTGTTCCAAGCCACTCCCAATGCCCTTGCTGTAAAAGCCTCTCCTAATGGTAATACTGGCATGTTCTATTCCTCCCTTTCATTAATCAAAAAAAGTAACTCTTGGTGTCGCAGCTTTTGCTTCTGCTGAAATAGTTACTCCGCTTGCCGTCAGTTTCGTGTTGTCAATAGACCCCTCATAAATATAGGTTCCCGGCGCATCCCCCTGCGTAACATTTACATCCGCAAGCAAATACCCTTTGCATGTTGCATCGTCAGCCGGAAACGGCGTTCCTGCCTTTACGATTTTCATGCCGTTAGCGTCTGCTGCAACTCCCGTGGCAGGAACAACACATGCTGCACCTTTATAGTCAAAAAACTTTAAAATTGTCTTTCCTTGTGTAAACTCATTTACAATCGGTTTTCCCATTACATATACCTCCTATTTGTAATAATCCTTCGCTGATTGAGCATCCTTATCAACAGTTCCAAATGTGATTGATTTAGCATTCTTCACGTCGTCAGGCTCTTCCTCTTTACCGCCTGCTCCGCCGCTGCCTCCGCCGGGTGTTTTTGTAGTGTCCATTAATTCTTCTTTGGTTTTCTGGATTGCAGATTCTTTTTGCTTGGAAATAAGTCCTGCAAAATTAGTTGCCATGGTCTTTGTTGTTTCAGCATCCTCTGACACGATTCCAGAAAGTAAATCCTTATAATCTTCCTCTGTCAATCCGGCAGCAACAAGAATCTTCTCTGCTTCTAATTGGTTTGATTTCTTGGAAAAATCAGCTTTTGCCGTTTCAGCATCAGCCAAAGCCTTCTTAACCTTTTCCGCATCAGTCAGGTTCTCTTCCTCCAGTTTGTCAAACTCTCCTGCCTTGCGGAGCAGTTCATCATAATCTGCCTTTTTAGGCACCTTGTTCTTCCATGACTCAACATCTGTGCCATTGATATTTAAAATCGCTGTAATCTGCTCTTCTGTGGCTTCTGGAAACTGTTTAAGTACATCCTCACGTTTCATTTAAATTCTCCTTCTTTCAGAACCTACGCTTTTTCAACACGGTATGCTCCGCTTAGTTCCTGCCGTCTCACGCTCGGGCCTGCAAAATATAAAAAGACAGTTAACCTCCGAACACTACTCCGCTCGATGTCTTCCTGTCTTTTAAATAACTCGGTTTTCTTGGCTTCCCTGACTTTTCCGGTTCAGGGTCGTCCCTGCTCTTCTGTGTCTTTTTCGGAATAGTAGATCTATCCATTATCATCACCACCATTCAAAGCAGATGCACTTAGTGCTGCATTTTGAGCCGCCCGTGCCTTTTCTTCCTGCGCCTGCATTTCTTCCGCAGTCTTGTACAAAGCATCCAGATAGGGACCTGATTCCAGATAAACTTTTTCCGGATCGCCCCATAAGTCGCATGTACGAATCGCAATTTTCGGATGAATACCTTTTTCCAACATATAAATCAATGCCTGTGCCTTAACAAGCATATTGTCTGTCTTATTTCTTGTAATTTTCACATCAATATCGGCAATCGTGATTTTATCTGAAATCTGCTGCTTAGTCTTCAAGATGTTAAGTGCTATTCTCAAAAACTCTTTTTCAGACTTTATCGTGACTGGTTCATCAATTTTTGCCCTCTGCTCCGCAAAATCCCAACCGTTACGCAAGTAAACTGCCTGTCCAGTATCCCCTCCAGTATTTTGTTCCCTGGATGGCATTCCCTCAATGATAAGCATGTTTTTATAAATATCATCCTTTGATACTTGTGTTTGCTGCTGATCTAATTGAGAAGAAACCATTCCGACATCAGCCGGCATTGATGCATTCACAGTTTTTACTTTCAATGCGCCTATTTTACACATTTTCAGAAAGGTTTCTTCATCAATTTCACAATTCACGAACTTAATGAACGACTGAACAAATTGCTCAATACCGTCAACTCTGTTTGACTGAACCTTATTCATAGCATCCAACATTGTACTGACAATTTCTACATCGGAAAGCCGTCTCACATTGTTTGGGTATTCCACAATAAGGATTTTCCCGTGTCCATTTGCAGACTCCTTTACTTCGTTGTCGTAGACCTCAAACACACTCCGTGTAGTTGTGCATAGCCAATATTCCTGATTGTTTTCATCAAAGCATCTTGAACACGACATCATAGCTGGGTGTCCGTGAGAAGAGGAATACACAATAAAGTTGTAACGAGGGTCAGGAGTATCAATCCCCATTGCCGGCTCTCCGTCTTCAATGGAATCCATACTTTTGCTCCATGTTTCTCTATATGCTGTGCCGCCTGTACTCTGCCAATCCCCGATTTGAGTATCATAATAAGGTTTGTCAATAACAGCCATGTATTTGTTTATTTTATCAATATCATTGGAAATTTCTTCATTATCTCCGGCACTAACATACTGAATAGGCTCTCCGTATGATTGAGCGGTCGCAAATCGGACAATTTCTAATGCATGGTTTTCAACGATGTCATTTTTTATTTCCGGTCTAACATCCTTTTTCCGGTACAGGATAGGTTGATCCCCAGCGACATAATGATACAGATAATCAATTTCTCTACGATTTTGATTATGTATAGGCAATGCCTTTGAGAGTTCATCTCTCACATTTTCCTTTTTGATTTCTTTCGCATTGCTGTATATGACTTTCCGCCCATATTTTCCGTGACAGACTTGGAAAAATTGTTTTCTGTTTTCGTGAAATAAAATGCCGTCCACTGGTTCACCACCTTTCGTACACTATAAAAAGAACCCCACGCATAGAAGTTGCGCAAGGTTCTCTTGTATTATTTTCTACGATACCACTATAACACCGAACCACGTCCTGTGAGTGCTCATGTTCGCTTGTTTTGGTCCAGCAGATAAAAGAAGTATCTCCGGGTGTCATAGAACGCCGCCCGGCTGCATGGCATATCTTCCACACACAACAGATACCGTAAAGGGAGTTCATAACAGACGGATTGGATTATGTATTTTGCAAGATCTTCATTTGCCTGTCTTGCCGTATTTTCAATCAAATCACACTTTTTGCCCAATTCCAAGCGTTTTATAGCGAGATTTCCCGTGGAGTCCGATGTATTACCACTAAATGCGCCTATTCCGTCAATTACGGGACTTTTTACAGCATCCGTCATATGGTTCAGTTGTTTTTTCCATTCCGGGTACTGTTCACAAAAACCACTCAATTCTTTGAAACGCTTACCGCTGATTCCGTACTTATCAAGTTTTAGCTTTCTCTTATCCATGTTATTCCCCTCCTAATACGGCCTTTCCATAGCTTCACACTGCGCATACATCTCACCTTCAAGGGCCATTGCCAATTGTGTCAATCCGTCCGGCGAGTCATCATGCTCATTATCGCCAATCTGAACAAACATGCCCAGCTCCTCCATTCCGTCACTGTATTCATCATCCTGCAAATCTGTCTCCAAAAATATGAAATGCTGTTGTATATATCCTGAATATGCTATAATTTTGGACATTTTCTCCATATTACCCGGAGCCTTTTTGTCAGTGCAGCTGCACTTATACCCCATTTCCTGCAACTTTTCATCAACATACTTTCGGTACATATCACCGCCATTATTTGCCTCAAATTGAATTTGCCGTATTTTCTCCCCCATAATCTTTCCAATAACAAGCGGCAGAGTAACTTCCTTTTTCCCTTTATTGAATATCCACGAAGGGATATAAACATCACCATTGCTATATTCGTAGCCGATAGGCATTGATAAACTATCTCCTCCGCCCCAAGCCACGTCACATGCGGACACGACCCGGTGATCCCCCTCTGGGAGAACCCCGTTGTAATATCGCAACTCATCCAACGGAAACAATAATCCCTCACGGACAAATGGATTCTGCATAAATTTGGCTTCCCATTCATTCTTATCAAGTTTTTTTTTCATATCCTGATAATATTTTGTTGAAAAGCCTTTTACCGGATAGTCAAAATTGGATTCTCCATGTTCATTTAGTGCTGGAATTTTTCTAAACCTATAACGGGGATCACTCTTAAATTCTTTTTCAATTCTCCCCAAAGGATCTATCACATTCCACCTAGTCCCCACCATTAGTTCCTTGGAACCGTCATTCTTACGGTCAACCAGAATATTCAAATAATCCTGATACCGCCCTTCCAATCTCCTTGGACTCAATGATTCTTTGCGATCACGCACCAAGTCATCTACATACAAATATCCGTCACTACTGATATCTACAGCACCCGTCCATGTTCCGTCAATTCCACGGCAAGTAACCGTTGCAAAGCTCTCTACGCTATCGTAAAACAGCTCATTCTTTTCTGAAGACTTGTTTACCAGTTTTGCATCCGGGAATATTTCATTGAACGTGTATTCTTCATTTTGAGTTAATTTAATAATGTCGTTGTAAAACCTATCCGCCAAGATTCCACTGTGTCCGCTCATAGCGTTATGGCTGTCCGGACGTTTCCCGACTACCCAAGCAAAAAAGAATATACAAATAGTAGACTTTCCGACTCGTGGCGGCATTGACAATCCATAAAACTCAATTATTCCGTCCTCTAAGTCCTGTAAATCATCAACAACAACTTTCAGTGTCTTTGCTCTTGGCTCATAAAACTTTTTTTTGAATGGCCTATTCTTCTCCATGTACAAAAGGAAACTCTCAAACAGAAACGGAGCCTCCCACAAAAGCACGTTCCAGTAAAGTTCATTAAGATTTTCAGCCAGGGGAAGATAAGAAACCATTTCCTTTGCGTACTTTGTGATTTTCAGACAATAAGGAAGTTCCGAATTATCCTCTTCATACACGGCTCTCGCCATGCCAAAAAGGTCATTCATCGTTTCATAACTGACTGGCAGTTTTTTTATAGCATTAATAATTCTTCGGTTTCTTCCTGAAATCACTGTTTTTTCATCCTCTCAAAAATCATCCTGCACATACAAGCATTTTTACAAGTGATTACTTGCAGATACTTTGGAAATTTATCTCTACATGACGTGACTTCCACGGACTCAACATCTGCTGAAAAATTACCACAGTATGCGCAATACGGCTCCAGATTTAGTGTGAATCCATTATCTTCATTCATAACATCCCCTCCTAAAATAAAAATGAGCCGGCAAATGCTATTTCTAACATTCATCGGCTCTGGTTCTTGACCCTGGCACTTTTTATTTTATAATTTTCTTCCACACATAGGACAATACTGCGGGTTTATGTTGTCATATACTGAATCATCTTCATAACGATATTTATTAAATCCATAGAAAACAAATTTCCCTTTTAACTTTGCCAGTATTAATTTCTCTCTTCCCGGAAAATCTTCTATTTATGCTGTTAATGGCTGACAGGAACATTCATCTTCGTCTTTTATAATTCTTATTTTTTCACAGTAACTGCACATATTTTTCCACTCCTTATAACCGGATAATAGGCTTTTCTGCAATGTTTACACCATATCGGCGTATTCTCTATGTTTGACTTATGTTCAATCCT
>ENA-UOOR01002467-UOOR01002467.1-fermentation-metagenome-genome-assembly--contig:-NODE-2467-length-18603-cov-6.479027_pt1 | contig 18603 bp, 8 predicted proteins | sample MGYA00245780_ERZ724029 | MGnify/ENA primary metagenome ERZ724029 (study PRJEB28704, sample SAMN03018315) | fermentation metagenome | biome: anthropogenic terrestrial biome; feature: soil; material... | reverse complement strand
CTCGACGCGCTTGATGGAGTCGATGCCCAGGTCGGACTCGAGGCCCATCTGCAGGTTGAGCATCTCGGCCGGATAGCCGGTCTTCTCGGCCACGACCGAGAGGAGAACCTGCTTCAGGTCGATCGATGGAGCGCCGGTCGGCTTCTCCGGAGCGGTCGCGCAGTTGGTCTTCTGAGGCGCGGGCGCAGCGCTTCCGGCGGCCTCTTCGAGCTGCTCGACGATGGCGCCCAGGGTGCGCAACCGGGCCATCGCCGCGGGCTCGACGTCGGGCAGCCCGGGGACGCGGGCGCGCAGCGCCGAGAGGATCTCGACGCGCTTGATGGAGTCGATGCCCAGGTCAGACTCGAGGCCCATCTGCAGGGTGAGCATCTCGGCCGGATAGCCGGTCTTCTCGGCCACGACGGAGAGGAGAACCTGCTTCAGGTCGATCGATGGAGCGCCGTTCGGCTTCTCCGGAGCGGTCGCGCAGTTGGTGTTCTGAGGCGCGGGCGCAGCGCTCCCGGCGGCCTCTTCGAGCTGCTCGACGATGGCGCCGAGGGTGCGCAACCGGGCCATCGCCGCGGGCTCGACGTCGGGCAGCCCGGGGACGCGGGCGCGCAGCGCCGAGAGGATCTCGACGCGCTTGATGGAGTCGATGCCCAGGTCAGACTCGAGGCCCATCTGTAGGGTGAGCATCTCGGCCGGATAGCCGGTCTTCTCGGCCACGACCGAGAGCAGGGTCTGCTTCAGCTCGACCGGCGCAGCGCCGTTTGGCTTTTCGCCAGCCGTCGATCCGTTCGCTCGCTGGGGCGCTGCCCCGTTCGTCTTCGAGCAGGGAGCGCACTGGACCGAGCCCGACGCTTCTGCGAGGTACTCGACGATGGCCCCGAGGGTGCGCAGCCGCGCCATGGCGCCGGGTTCGACCTCGGGAAGGTTGGGGACGCGGGCCCGGAGCCCCGAGAGGATCTCGACGCGCTTGATGGAGTCGACGCCCAGGTCGGACTCGAGGCTCATCTGAAGGTTGAGCATCTCGGCCGGATAGCCGGTCTTCTCGGCGACGACCGCGACGAGCGCTTCCTTGAGGCTGCCGCCCGCGGCCGTCACCGCCTGGCACCGAGCCGGGGCTTGGGGCGCAGGAGCGGCTGCGGCCTGGACAGGCTCTGGCGCGGCGTGCGCCGGGACGGTGGAGCGTACAGCGGCCGGATTCACGCCTGGCGCCGGCGCTGCGATTGGCATCGGCGCCATCGACGGCATCTGCGGCGCTGCAACCGTCGCAGGGTCGAAGACCGGCAATGCCTGGCCCGCCGTAATCACGCCGAGCCCGGCGAAGGCGCGCTCGGCGGTCTGCAGATAGGCGAGGTGCGCCTGCGTCATCGTGTTGTGCCAGGCGGTCTGGGCCTCGGCCGTCTCTCGCTGGAGCTGCTGGAACGCGGCGAGCCATCCCGAATCCGCGGGCATCGGCATCGGCGCAGCGGCGGGCGCGACGACAGGCACGGGTTGTGTCACAGGCTTGGCGGACTCTGCGGTGGGCGCGGCGACGACGCGGTTCGGCTCCGGCGCGGACGCGGCGACGGATGGCTCCATGGGCCTCGGCTCGGGGTTGGGCGGCGGCAGCGCGGCCGCGCCCTCGGCCGGCGGGTATGGCTTGCCGTAGTTCGCTCCGCTGATGGCGAGGGCGAGCTTGGGCTTGGGCGCCTGGCGCGGGTCGCTGGTCGGCTGGAACGAACTCCACAACGCGGCGAAGTCGGGCTCGAAGCCCGCGGCCCAGAGCCGTCCGAGCGCGTCGTGGAAGGCGGCAGCGCCCTCCTTGCCCTTGGCGTCGACGCTCAGCGCGCGGTGCGGCCGGCCCGCGAGGATGCGGCCGACGAGCCCGGTGAGCACAGCGCCCGCGCCGACCTCGAGGAAGGTGCGCACGCCGCTCGCGTACATCGCCTCGACCTGCTCGACGAAGCGCACCGGGCGGACGAGCTGCGAGGCGAGCAGCGCGCGCATGGCCGTCGGATCGGCGGGGTAGGGCGCGGCTTCGGCGTTGGCGAAGACGGGCAGGGCGGGCTTGGCAAAGTCGATCTCTGCGAGGAAGGCCTCGAAGGGCTTCGTCGAGTCGGCGACCACCGGGGAGTGGAAGGCGGTCGCGACCTGCAGCCGCTCGGCGCGAATCGAGCGGCCTCGCAGCGCCTGCTCGGCCTTCTCGATGGCCTCGACCGGGCCGGAGAGCACCACCTGCTTCGGCGCGTTGTGGTTGGCGACGACGACCTCGGGCAGCTCGGCGACGGCCTCGCGCACCTCTTCGACGGTCGCGAAGGCGGCGACCATCGCCCCGGGCACTCTTGCAGCCTCGGCCATCAGCTCGCCGCGCCGGCGGGCGATGCGCAGCGCGGTCGCCGTGTCGAAGGCGCCGGCCGCGTGCAGGGCGACGATCTCGCCGAAGGAGTGGCCGCCGACGCAGTCGGGGCGCAGCCCGAGGGCCTCGAGCAGTCGTAGGTACGACAGAGAGGTCACGCCGAGCGCGGGCTGGGCCCACTCGGTGCGCCGCAGCTTGTCCGACTGCGCGGCGCGCTCCTCGTCGGTGAAGGCCGGGCGCGGGAAGACCACCTCGTGGAGCTTCTCCGGGGCCGCGACGGCGTCCGCCGCGAGATCCCAGACCGCGAGCGCCTCGGGCCAGACGCTCGCGACCCCCGCGCCCATCTCCACGTACTGGCTGCCCTGTCCCGGAAAGAGGAAGGCGGCCCCGCCTTCGCGCGCGCCGAGGCCGTAGTGGATGCCGTTGGGCAGCGAGAAGGGCTTCTCGGGCGAACGTTCGATCGCATCGGCGGCGGCGGCGAGCCGGGCACGCAGCTCGGCCTCGTCGGCCGCGAGGATGGCGACGCGGGCGGCGCTGCCGCGCGGCAAGCTCTCCTGGGTGTGCCGCGCGAACCAGGCGAGGAAGCCGCGCTCGCCGACCTCGACGCCGCGCAGCGCCTGGACGAGCGCCCGCGGGGTCTCCGCGCCCAGGACGATCAGCTCCTGGGCGCAGGTGCGCTTGCGCAGCGCGCGGGTGGGCCCGGAGTACTCCTCGAGCGCCGCGTGGAAGTTGCTGCCGCCGAAGCCGAACGCGCTCACCGAGCCGCGCCGCGGGTGATCGGAGCCGCGCACCCAGGGCCGGGTCCGGGTGTTGACGTAGAAGGGGCTCTTCTCGAGCTCGAGCTTGGGGTTGAGCCGGTCGACCTTGATGGTGGGCGGGAGCACGCCGTGGTTGAGCGCGAGGACGACCTTGAGGAGCCCGGCCGCGCCCGCGGCGGCCTTGGTGTGGCCGATCTGCGACTTGACCGAGCCGAGCGCGCACCACTGCTTCTCCGGCGTGTTCGCCGTGTCGAAGGCGAGGTTGAGCCCCTCGATCTCGGCGACGTCGCCGGCCTTGGTGCCGGTGCCGTGCGCCTCGAGCAGCTCCACCGTCCTCGGCGCGTAGCCGGCCCGCTCGTAGGCGCGCTGAAGCGCTTTGGCCTGGCCCTCGGGCCGCGGCGCGTAGACGCTCTTCGCCCGCCCGTCGGACGAGGTGCCCACGCCTTTGAGCACCGCGTAGATGCGATCGCCGGCGGCCTCGGCGTCCTCGAGCCGCTTGAGCGCCACCATCCCGATGCCCTCGCCGAGCATCGTTCCGTCGGCCTGATCGGAGAACGGCCGGCAGTCGCCGCTGTGCGAGAGCGCGGGCGTCTTGCTGAAGCACATGAACATGAAGATGTCGTTGAGCGTGTCGACCCCGCCGGTGATCACCATGTCCGAATGGCCGAGGCACAGCTCATTGGTCGCCATCGTCACCGCGGAGAGCGCGCTGCCGCAGGCCGCGTCGGTGACGCAGTTGGTGCCCCCGAGGTCGAACCGGTTGGCGATGCGCCCGGCGACGACGTTGCCGAGCAGGCCGGGGAAGCTCGCCTCCTGCCAGGGCGGATAGTGGGCGGCTATCCGGTCGCTCACCTCCTGCACCTTGCTCTCGGGCACGCCGGCCTCGCGCAGCGACTTGACCCAGACCGGGCGCTGCAGGCGGCTGACCATCGAGGCGAGCAGCTCCTGGGCCGAGGTGACGCCGAGGATGACGCTGATGCGCTCCTTGTTCATCGAGGCGAACTGGCCCTGCGCGGCCTCCTCGAGAACGCGCTGGGCGACGATGAGGGCGAGGAGCTGCGAGGTGTCGGTCGCCGGCAGGATGCTCGGGGGCACGCCGAAGCCGAGGGCGTCGAAGTCGACCGGGTCGAGGAAGGCGCCGCGGTGCGCGTAGGTCTTGTCGGGCGCGGCCGGGTCCGGGCTGAAGTAGTCCTCGGCGAGCCAGTGCGTCGGGGGTACCTCGCGCATCAAGTCGCGGCCGGCGAGGATGTCGCGCCAGAAGCCCGTCTCGTCCTGCGAGCCGGGGAACAGGGCGCTGACGCCGACGACGGCGATGGGGCAAGGGCGCGAGGTGTTGCTCATGGAATGCCTCGAGAGGTGATGCGGCGACCGGCCGAATCGAAGAAGGGGATCAGGCGAGGGGGCGGGGCCGGAACTGGAAGGCGGCGGGCGGCACGGGCACGCCGAAGCTGCGAAGCTGCTGGGCGCGGGCGACGACCGCGGCGCCCTCGAGCAGGTTGAGACCTATCTGCGCGACGGTGCGGTGGGCCGGGTCCTCGAGGAACGAGCCGCGAGCCCAGGCGTTGAAGGCGCCGAGCGCCGGGCCGCACCAAATCTGAAAGTCGGTGCGCCGCTCGGCGAGATCGTCGATGGCCCAGCGGCTCGCCTGCCCGAGATACCAGCGGAAGCAGAGCGCCATCTTGTGCTTGGGGTCGCCCGCGGCCCGCTCGACCTGGCTCGGATCGCGCCGGGACCAGAACCGCTCGGTCTCCTCCCAGACGCGCTCGAGCGGCATGCGGAAAATCTCTTCCTCGAGCCGAGCCCGCTCGGCCGCGGGGATGGCCTCAAGGCCGGCGTAGGTGCTGTAGGCCGTATAGAGCCGGTGGGCGCGAGGGCCGAAGAGCGTGCCGCGGCGCAGCACCTGCACCTGGACGCCCAGCTCGAACATGTCGGCCGAGGGCGCCATCATCACGTCGGCGACCCCGGCGCGCGCCAGCAGCGCCTTGCCTCCGGCGCCCAGCCCCGACTCGACGGCCGACTGGTTGACCGAGCCGGTGAGCACGTAGGCCGCGCCCAGCGAGAAGGCCGAGGCGACCGCGACCGGCGTCCCGAGGCCGCCGGCGGCGCCGAGGAGGATCGGCCGGTGGTAGCCGTGGGCCGCGGTCAGCTCGTCGCGCAGCGCGGCGATGACCGGGAAGATGGCGTTGAGGGGGCGGTTGTCGGTGTGTCCGCCCGAGTCGGCCTCGACGGTGACGTTCTCGGCCACCGGCACGGTGAGCGCGAGATCGGCCTCTTCGCGCGTGAGCTGGCCCTTGGCGACGAGCGCCTCGAGCAGCTCGGGCGGGGCCGGGGACATGAAGGCGCGGGCGGTCTCGGGCCGGGAGATCTTGGCGAAGAGGTGGTTGACGCGGCGCACCCGCCCGCGCGCGTCGCGCCGCAGCCCGGTGGCCGAGTAGCGCACGACCGCGGGCGTCAGGCGCATGAAGGCCGCGGCCGAGACCCGGCGCACGCCTCGACGCAGATAGAGGTCGACGGTCGCGTCCTCGAGCGCGGGCTCGTGGACGTTGTGGATGAGGTTCGAGCCGAAGGGCTTGTCGCCCAGCTCGCGGGCGATCTCGTCGACGGCGGCCTCGATGCGCTGCGGAGAGAGGCCGCCGGCGCCGAAGAAGCCGACGAAGCCGGCGCGGCCCGCCTCGATGACCATGCGCGCCGAGGTGAGGCCGTTGGCCATCGCGCCGACGACGTAGGGAAAGCGGGTGCCGTTGGTCTCGCAGAACGAGCGGTCACCGAGCCACTCGGGATAGAGCGCGGGCAGCAGGCCGACCAGGGTGCCGCGCTCGGCTTGAGCCTCGCCGCGCCCGTCGACGCCGGCGGGCACGATGCCGAGGCGACCGAGGCGCTCGTCGCGCACTATCGCCACCGGGCGGCGCACCTGTTGGATCAGATCGAGGATCCCCGCCGGCGCGAACGCCGCGGGGCCGATTCCGACGACGCCGTAGGTCGGCAGGCTCGTCTCAGAGGGCTCGCCCTCGGTCATGGCTGGTTCTCGCTGGTTGCAGGGGGCATTGTCATGTCTCGAACGGTCGCGCCTCTTATTAGGTGACGAGCGCTTGCCCGGTCAATGGACGAGAGGTTGCCGCGCCGCGTCGAACTGAAGCGGCGGTGACGCGGCGATGACAGGCTCGCAGTCGGGCCCCTCGGGAGCGCGCGTCCAGGCCTGCGGCGACAGTCGCAGCGGCGCGACTGATAGTGCCGTGAAGCGGGCCCAAGGTGCGAGGACCTTTTCCGGGCGCAACGATAGGCGGCCTCGGGCCTTGTCTGCTGTCCGGTCAGGCGGCGACGCGGCGCTCTGGTTCCGCTCACCCTGAGCCTGGCTCGCGACGCGCGAGCGGCGGGAGCGGAGCCGAAGGGCCCCTTCGACTTTGCAGGCTCGGCGAACGGGGGCGAGAGCCCTACGGCTTCCCGGCGAACCGCCCCGCGCTCGTACGGCCGTGGTATGGAGAGACACAATGCTTTCCAAGGCGTTGAGCTTCGGACAAGCTCATCGCCAAGCTCGTGGTCAGGCAGACCGCTCGATCGAAGATCCGGGGAGGGGAGCATCCAGGTGAACAGCGCCGACATTCCTGCCGTTTTTTCCGAGGCGACCAGCCCAAGGCGCGTCGCTTTGATTCGCGGCCTCTGCCAGGGCGACTTCTTCGCGCGGTACCTGAGCGGCGCCGAATCGATGGCCGGCGACCTGGGGGTCGATCTGCTCGTGTTCGACGGGTCGGGCGCGGCCCTGGGGCTCAACTTCGAGTCGGCCTTGCGAGCTGGGGTCGACGCTATCGTGGTCAGCTCTTCGGACTACCGCTTCTTGAAGCCGCAGCTCGACGCGGCGCTCTCCCGGTCCGTCCCCGTCGTCCGCTTTGACATGAGCGGCGAGGATTCGCGGGTGCCGACCCTCGAGCAGGACGACCTGCTCATCGGCTTCATGCTCGGCCGGACGCTGAGCGCCGACCGCGACGGCAGGGCGAACGTCATCGCGCTCAACGGCGGAGACTTCGCGCCGCAGCTCAAGCGCGACCGGACCTGGGAGGTCTTCAAGTGGCGCTATCCCGAGATCCGGGAGGTCGCCCGCGCCGGCGCGGTCACCGAGCAGGTCGCCGCGGACACCGAGATCGAGGTCACCGAGCTGCTCGGTCAGCACCCGGAGGCTGACGTCGTCGTCGCCTTTTGGGACGAGTTCGCCCGCGGCGCGGTCCGGGCGATCACCAAGGCCGGGCTCGCCGACAGGGTTCGCGTCTATTCGGTCGACGTCACCGACGAGGACATCGAGATGATGACCGCGCCGGGCAGCCCCTGGGTGGCGACGGTGGCCACCGACGCGCGCAACATCGGCCGCGTGGCCGTGCGAGCGGCCGCCGCGCTGCTGGCCGGCGAGCGGGTCGGGAGGAACCTGCTGGTCGAGCCGCAGCTCATTACTCAGGATTTTCTGCGGGCGAACGGGATCCGCACGGTCGAAGGGCTCGTCGCCGCGCTGCCCACGCTGGGCGAGAGCAAGCTCGCCTGGTTCGACTGGATGGAGCAGCTTCTCGCCCGGCACGGTCGCAAGAAGCCCATCGCCACGTTGACCACCGACCGGCTCATCACCGAGTCGACGGCGCTTCGCGACGCCAACCTCGCGCTGGAGACCGAGGTAGCCGAGCGGCAGCGGGTCGAGGACGAGCTGCGATTCACGAACCTGGTCTTGCGCACGCAGCAGGAGACCTCGCCCGACGGGATTCTGGTGGTCGACGCGCGCGGGGAGCTGCTCTCGTTCAACCGGCGCTTCGTGGAGATGTGGGGGCTTCCCGCCGAGCTGACCGAGACGCGTTCGGACGAGCAGATCCAGAGCGCGCTGGTGGCCAAGGCGGCGGCGCCCGAGAGCTTTCTTGCGGGCGTGCGTTCGGCCTATGCGGGCGTGCACGAGGTCGCCGACGAGGTGAGCCTGGCCGACGGGCGCATCTTCGAGCGGCACTCGGCGCCGATGTCCGGGCCGGGCGGCGAGTACCACGGGCGCGTCTGGCACTACCGCGACATCAGCGCGCGCAAGCAGGCCGAGGAGCGGCTCAAGGAGGCCGACCGTCGCAAGGACGAGTTTCTCTCTGTGCTCTCGCACGAGCTGCGCAACCCGCTGGCGCCCATCCGCACGAGCCTCTACGTCCTCGAGCACGCCGATCCCGCCTCGGAGAGCGCGAAGCGGTCGATGAGCGTCATCGAGCGGCAGGTCACGCAGCTTGCGCGCCTGGTCGACGACCTGCTCGACGTCACGCGGATCACCCAGGGCAGGCTTCAGGTGCGCCGCGAGAGGCTCGACCTCAGGGCGCTCGTGCGAAGCGCGGCCGACGACCACCGCCCCATCTTCATCGCCAACGGCGTGCGGCTCGAGACCCGGCTCCCCTCGCAGTCGATCTGGGTTCAGGCCGACTCGGTGCGCATGTCGCAGGTCGTCGGCAACCTGCTCTCGAACGCCGTCAAGTTCACCCCACGCGGCGGCTGGGTGCAGCTATCGCTCGAGCTCGAAGGGGCGGGCGCGGTGTTGCGGGTTCGCGACAACGGCATCGGCATCGACCCCGAGGTGCTCGGCAGGCTCTTCCAGCCCTTCTCTCAGGCCATGCAGACGCTCGAGCGGATCCGGGGTGGGCTTGGCCTCGGGCTGACGCTCGTAAAGGGACTCGTCGAGTTGCACGAGGGGACGGTCGAGGCAACCAGCGGCGGGTTTGGCAAGGGCGCCGAGCTCACCGTGCGCCTGCCCGTCGAGCAGGGCTCGGCACAGGCCAGCCTTGCCCCGAAGCGCGAGGGCAATCGGCCCAGGCGCGTGCTCGTCATCGAAGACGGCGCCGACGCCGCCGACAGCCTCAAGGAGGCGCTGGCGCTCATGGGTCACGAGGTGCGCGTAGCCTACGACGGCCGCACCGGAATCGTCGAAGCCTATGCTTTCCAGCCGGACGTGGTTCTGTGCGACATCGGCCTGCCCGGCATCGACGGCTACGAGGTGGCGCGCAGGTTCCGCGCCGATCCCGAGCTGCAGGGGGCCACGCTCATCGCGCTCACCGGTTACGCGTCGGCAGACGACAGACGCCGCGCGGCCGAGGCGGGCTTCTCCAGGCACATCGCCAAGCCGCCGCGGATCGAGGAGTTGGAGGAGATTGTCGCCGGGGGGTGAGGCGGAATCGCCGGTGTCTCTGCGAGTTGGGAGTCGTGAAGCCCCGTCGAGAAATCCTTCTTCGACTCGGTCACGGTTCCGCTCTCCTTGAGCGGGGTCGAAGCAGCGCAGGCGGCGGAGTGAACGCGGGCGCGGGAGAGGCCCGCCGTGTCGGGTCCGCGCCCTATTTGACGACGACCACGCCTCTCATGAACGGATGCGGCTCACAGAAGTACGGGTAGCTGCCCGGCCGCTCGAAGGTGAGCTGGAACGACCTGTCGGGCGGGACCGTGCCGTCGAAGCCCCCATCTTCGGCGGTGACCGTGTGTACGACCTTGTCCCTGTTGGTCCAGACGACGGTCGTTCCGCGCGGGACGACGAGGCGCAGCGGCCGGAACGCAAAGCCTTCGATCTCGACGCGCTCGGTGCGCGCCGGCTCGACGGGCGGAACCCGGGTCGCCTCGCGAGACTCGCCCTTCGTCGAATGGAGACCGAAGTAGGCCCCCGTGGGAATCGAGAACGCCAGCTCGAGGCCTACCCAGAGCTCGTCGCTCGGCAAGGTCGAGCCCTGGAGCGTGGTCGTCTGCGTGTTGGCCACCAGCAGTGAGAGCGAGAGCGGGGTGAGCGGCAGGGCGAGCTGCAAGCCCGCGCTCCAGACGAGCTGCTCGTCGAGGTTGGGCGTAAAGAGCCAGAGTGCGTCGCCGACGAGCGCGGCCGGGATGCTCCCGGGCAAGGGCCTCAGCACGACCCCGGCGCCCGCGGCGAGGCCCGCTTCGCCCTCGCCAAAGGCGTCGGTCATTCCCCGGCCGATGCCGATGATTTCAAGAGGTCCGAACCGGCGCGAGACCCGCAGCTCGCCGTCGAGGCTGCCGGCCACGGTGTTGTAGCCGACCTGCAGCGCGGCATCGACGGGGCTGCCCGAGTCCTGCTCGAACGCGAGGAAGCGCCCGAAGAGCTCGAGCTCGCCGATCTCGCGCTTGACCACGGTCGAAGAGGGTGAATACCGCCCTCCGACCGACAGCCGCAGCGGCAGAGCGAGGATGAACGAGAGGGTGGTGACGTCTCTGAGCGCGACGCCGTCGGCCGGGGTGTCGGTGAGCCGCAGGGGAAGCTGCACGGAGAGGTTCCAGGGGATTGCCGCCAGGCCGTCGGGGATGTTCGGCGTCTGGCGCAGCAGCGACTGGGCGGCGGCATCTGCCGGAAACCCTTGGGCCACGGCAACGGCGGTCAGGACGAATAGGAAGCGGCGGGCACAGGGAGGCATCGGGGCACCTCGCGAAAGGGTGAAAACCCTCGCAAGGTCGGAAGGGCGCCGGCGCTTTTCAAGCCTGCATCGGGGAAGTCGCCCGCCCGCGCGGACCGGCGCATGCCGCTCGACTCCTCCTCACTCGTCCTCCGGGAGGCTGCGCTGGCGGCGGGAGGGAATCGAACCGAGGCCGGCAAGTGCCTGCCCCCACCGACTCCAAACTCCTAACTCCCAACCCCAGAGGCTCAGCCGCGGTCGCGCCTCTCAGGGATAGACCACGTACTCGACGCAGTTGGTGTTCGCCGCGTCGAACAGGCGGGGAACGCTGTGGTAGCCGATGCCGTAGTGGCCGGCCGCGGGGCTCCAGATCTTGTAGGCGCCGAGCGCGTTGCGCTTGTCGTCGCAGACCGCGGAGATGTCGGCGGTCGCGCCCGGCGAGCCCGCGCCGGTGACGTAGTGCGAGACGAGGTAGCCGCGCACGTCGCCGAAGCCCGAGGCGAGCAGTGCATTCCAGAGCGTCGCGTGGTCGCGGTGAGGGCTGCCGCCTGGGCTGGTCGGGTCTTCTGCGCCCGCGGTGCCCTTGAGCGAGAGACCCTGGCCGCCGTAGTCGAGCCAGAACTGGATGCGCCCGTTCACCTCGGAGGCTTGGAGCGCGCCGTCCTCGAAATCGCTGACAAAGAACCCTTCGATGCCGAGCGGGGAGATGGCCTCGGTGAGCTCGCGGACCCGCGCCTCGCCGAATTGTTCAGGCGTCAGGTTGTAGGAATGCGTGCCGCTGTGCCAGGCGCAGGTGGCACCGTTGTTGATCACGGTCCGAACTCCGGAGGCCGTGCCCTTGGTCAGCAGCTCAATGAAGACGTCGCGGCCCGCGAGCACGTGCGCGCGGATCGCGCCGGCCATCGCCAGCGACTCGTCGTCGGGATGCGGCGAGAAGAAGACCGCGGGGCGGTTGTAGGGAGGGCAGACCGGATCACCCGAGCGCGTGTAGGGGAATCGAGAATCCTCGCCCACGCAACCGCTCCATGCAGCCCAGGTGCCCGCCTGGCAGATTCGTTTCCGGGTGCCCGTCTCGCATGCGCCGCAGGGCACGGTCTCACTCTGGCCGGACACGCACTCGGGAAGCGTCCCTGCGTCCTCAGGCGGAAGCCCGGCATCGGAGAGTGGAGCCTCGCCGCCGTCCTCAATGACAGCTCCCGCGTCCTCGGCGATGGCTGCGTCTTCGGCCGTGGATGCATCGAGGGCCGAGCCCGACCCCGAGTCACCGCGTCCGGCGTCGGGCGCGGTCGTGACGCTCACGTCCCCGCCGCAGGCGGCGAAGAGGAGAGCGGGCATCAGCAGGAGGACTGGTCGGCGGAACAAAGGCGGCTCCTTGAGGCGTGGAACGTCCGCCATTTTGCCCGGTCTGCGGTCAGAGGAAAACCTGCACTCGAGAATGCAGGCGAGCTGTGAGCAGGCGCGAAAGAGGAGGAGCCGCAGCCCGTCATCCGGCTCGCGTGTCGACGGCCTGGCGCGGCTCCGAGCGCGCACCGCCGTCGGCGCGCGCAGAGCACCCCGGTAGGATGGACGCCCCTCGACCCCGACTCGATCCGTCGCCCAGCCGCGGACGGCGGGCGTGCCTTGAGCCCGCGACAGATGAGCCAATCACTTGAACAAGACCAACGGGCGGAACGCCGCGCCCATCCTCCAGGAAAGCGGCCTCTGGGAAAGCCGGAGACCCTGCTGAAGGCGATCGTCGTCTTCAATCTCTTTGACGCCCTGCTGAGCCTCGCGTGGATTAGCGCTGGTCGCGCGACCGAGGCCAACCCGCTGATGAAGGGGCTGGCGGAGAGCCGCCCGGTTCTCTTCGTCGGGGTCAAGCTCGCGCTCGTGTCGCTGGGCGGTGTGGTCCTTTGGCGCCACCAGAAGCGGCCGTCGGCGCTCGCCGGGACCCTCGTCCTGTTCTTCGTCTTCTACGGCTCGTCCTGCACTCCAATTTCCTCGGCTTCCTCATCCGCTTCGCGAGCGGATGAGGAGTGGCGCCGGCGTTCAGAGGTGCCAGACGAGATCGTCCACGCCGCGCCGGGCGTCGCGCCGACGGCCGACTCGTCGGCTTACCCCAGGGCAAGCAGATCGACCGGGCGCATCCCCGCGGGCGCTCCGATCGCCTTCGCGACCTCGCCCTCGTCAGAGGCGCCGGCCCGCAAAGCTCCCGCGCCCGATCGAGGCCACCGAGGCTGAAAGGGGCGCTTCGGTTGCACGCGCCTCTCGGGACGCTCAGGGCGAGGATGGCTTCGGCGGCGATACTGACCCGGTCGCGCTCTTCGCGGCCCGTGCTTCGGCCAGCAGCCGAAGCCCGAGCTGCGCGTCCCCCGCTATCGGATGATCCTTGGTGAAGCCCGACTTGAGGGCGAGGGCGAGCGCGCGCCGGTAGTGCGCTTCTGCCGAGTCGAAATGCCCGGTCTCACGGTCCAGCTTGCCCATCAGGTTCGAGAGAGAGCCGACGGTCGGGTGGTCGCGGCCGAACTGCCGCTCGGCCATCGCGACAGCCCCCTCGAGCAGCGGGCGCGCCTCCTCGAGTCGGCCGCAGAGCATGGTCGCGGTCCCGACAACGCTCATCGAGATGGCGACGTCCCGCGCTTCCTCGCCGAGCATGGCCCGCCAGTCTGCCAGGGCGAGTCGCGCGTGCTTCTCCGCTCGTTCGTACTGACGGAGCTCCATTTCGACGTTTGCCAGGTTGTCGAGCACGCGTGCGCGCTCGTCGCTCGGAGGTCCCTTGGCGCCTTCCAGAAGAGACCCGAGCGTCCGCCGGGCCGCGTCGTACCGCCCGGCGTCGAGGTAGGCGACGGCGAGGTTGTTCAGGGCCGAGCGCCTCAGGTTCACCAGCTTGAGCTCCGCTCTGGACGCATCGAGCGTCTTGATGACGCGCTCGAGAAGATCCACTGCGAGCATGGCATCGCCGCGCCGACGATAGGAGGCGGCGAGGTTTATCTCGTCGTTCAGCACCTCGATGTCCTCGGGGCCTCGCAGCTTCTTCCAGATGGCGATCGCTTCCTCGAGCGGCTTCTCGGCTTCGACGTACTTGCCGGCACGCTGCAGGTCGAATGCTGTCTCTTCGAGACTGCGCGCGCGCGCAATCTCCGGGCTCGGAGTGGCGAGTAGCACGGCCAGCAGGAGCATGCTTGGAGTGAGCATTTGGCGATCCCTTTGCGTTGAGCGGGCGCCCCTGACGCCGGCCCGATGCCTCCCCGAGTCTGTGCCGGGCCGGCCTGCAGTTCAAAGCCCGAATCCTCTTCGGTCCAAATGCGGCCAGGGTGGAGAGCGCCCCTTCGGTCTGCCCTGGGGGCGTGACGGCCCAGCAAGGCGTGAAGGTCCGGCCAACTTCTGGACTTGGACTCCGCCCGGCTCGACCATTGATGCCCGCATCCTCCAGAGGCGGTCGAGCGAGGGCAGATGCAGCACCCAGGGCCAAGCCGGCGAAGCCGGCGGTTCGGACGGATAGGGCTGGGCGAGGGCCCGGGCGGCTCAGGCCCCACTCTGGGCGCTGCGCGGCTGATCGCCCTGGCGTTGGGCGTCGCGTCGCTCTCGGTTCCCGTTCGCGCAGGCGCGGCCGAGGCTGCCGATGCCGAGCCGGTCCTGGAGGCGCCCGTTTCTTCGGCGGAGCTGGTCGAGCCCAGGCTGCCCACCCCGCCGTCGGCCTCGTCGCAGGAGATCCTCGCGGCGCACCTCGAGGCGCTGCTCACGGGTCAACTTGCGGAGGAGGTCGATCCGCGCACCCTCTTCACCGTCGCCCTGCACGACGAGGTCGCGGTTCGTCAGCAGGCCCTCCACCTCGCGGCGCTCCTCAAAGAGACCGAACGAGCGCACGCCGATCTCCAGGAACAGCAGGCGGCGGCGCTGCGGACGAAGGCGCAGGCGCCCAGGCCCGAGGTTCTCGATCGTCCGCCCGTCGCCCCGAGCGCGCCGGAGCTGCCGGAGACCGGAGATCCGCCCGTCCCCCCGCCCCCGCCATCGGCAGCGCGCCCGAAGCGGATGGGTGCGGCGCTGCGCGGGGAGTGGGAGCGCTACGACGAGCTGCTCGCCGCCTACGAGCAGCAGCGCGCCGAGCACGAGAGCCGCCGGCAGGCGGCGATTCAAGCCGAGCGCGTCTACGAGGCCGCCGTCGCCGAGCATCAAGCCGCCCTCGACGCTTTCGAGGAGGCCAAGGGCGCCTACGAGGCCGCGCTCGCCGAGGCAGAGCGGCGGCGAGTCGGGCAGCTCGCGCACCTCGAGGCGAGCCTGGCCGATTCGTCTCTGCGGCTTCGGGTCTTGCGGGCGCGCAAGGCCTTTCTCGATCGGCTCACGCAGATGTTCGACGAAGTGGGCGCACCCGCGCTGCGCAGCCTGGCGACCTTGGGCGAGCAGAGGATGGCGCTGCGCGAGTACTCGGCGCGGCTGCAGAGCTTGGGCGCCGCGCTCGATCGCCTGCGCGAGCGGCTCACGCAGATCGAGCAGCGCGCGGGGACGGGCGAGTTGGTCGGTTTCCTCGTCGAGCGCGAGGGCTTCGAGCGGCAGGCCGGCGAGCTCGCAGAGCGCCTGAACCGCGCAACCGAGGGCAGCCGCGCGCTCGCCGACGATCTCGACGGGCTGGCCGGGACGCTCGAAGCAGACGGGCGCGAGGTTCAGGAGGCGATCCTGCGGAGCATCGCCGGCAGTCTTCCGAGCGCGACGCTCGATACGCTCTTCCTCGCGCGGGTTCGCGAGATGCGCCAGCAGCGCCGGCTGGTCGAGGGCCAGCAGCTCAGCCGCTCGCCCGCCGACCTCGACGCGCTCGTCGCGCGGCTCGACGCGACGCTCGCCCGTCCCGAGGCCCTCGGGACCTTCTCCGAAGCGAAGCAGGAGCTCGGCGTCGGGGACGAACGCCAGAGCGAAGCGATGGCCGTGGTCGAGGCGCGCGGTACCGAGCTGGCGCGCTGGCGGCTGGCGTTCTCGCGTCAGGCCATCGCCGCGCTCGAGCCGCTCGCCTCGCCGCAGGCCCGGTCAGAGGCCTACGCCCTGTCGGTGGCGCTGCTCGGCGAGCTTCAGGACGAGGCCGCCGAGCTGGCCGTTCAGACGCGGGGATGGGCCTCGGCGCGCGGCGGGCAGCTCTCGGCGCTCGTCTCCTTTGCCGACCCGGCCGCCTCGTGGGCGTGGCTGTTGCGGCTCGGCCTGGTCTTCGCCGGCATCGGCGCGCTCGCCGCGGCCCGCCCGCGCATCCCGGCCGCCACGGGCTGGGCGGTGCGCCGTGCGACCCGAGTGCCTGGCCTGCGCCGCCACGTGGGCCGCGTGTTGCGCTGGGCCGGTCTGCTCGAGGCGGTGCTGCCCACGCTGGTGCTCATCGGCGCGGGCTACCTCTTCCTGTGGATCCTTGGCCTGGACGCGGCCGAGGTGCAGCTAGCCGAGGTGGTCTTCCGCTGGACGATGGCGGTGGTCATCGGTCGGCAGGTGTTGCTCGGCCTGACGCAGCGGACCTCGCGCGGGCGCCCAGCGCTCATCAAGGCCCGCCCGGCCACCGTGGCGCTGCTGCGGCTCACCTACGGCCGGCTCGGCGTGGTCCTCGGCGTCGCCGCCGCCGGCGCCGAGATCGGCGGGCGTTGGCTGGTCGGCGGGCGGCTGCGGCTGCTCATCGACCTCGCCCTGCTGCTCGGCGTCTCGGCCTGGGGAGTCTGGGCCTGCCTCGCCTGGAGGCTCGCGCTCGCCGACAGGCTCGAGAGCCTGGGCGGCCGCTGGGCCGGTTTGGCCGCGGCGATGCGCGCGCGCCGGCTCTGGGCGATTGCGAGCCCGCTCGCGGTGACCGCGCTCGCCGGACGGGTCGTGGTCAAAGCGGCCGTGCGCCTGGTCGAGGAGCGGGGCTTGGCGACCTACCTACGCGCCCGCGAGCTGCAGCGGCTCGCCCGCAAGACGGGAAAGGAATCGAGCCGCGAGGCGGCCTCGGCGAGCAACCGCATCCCTCCGGCCTACCTGCAGCACTTCCCGCTCTACCCTATCCTCGGCAACGACGAGGCCGCGGTGGTCGAGCGCGAGACGGCGCTCGCGCCGATGCTCGAGCAGATAGCCGGGTGGCGCGAGACGCGCGCCGACGGCTCGCTCGTGCTCGCCGGCGAGAAGGGCCTGGGCAAGAGCACGCTGTGCGGCCTGCTGCGACGCCGACTGGCCGAGCAGGATGTGGTCTTCCACCCCCTGACCTCGAAGGCGCTCGACGAGAAGAGCCTGATCTCACAGCTCGCCGCGGCGCTCGACGCCTCGTCGGCGGCTACGGTCGCCGAGTTGACGGCCATGCTGCTCGCCGGGCCGCGGCGCGTGGTCATCGTCGACGAGGCGCACAACAGCTTCCTGCGCACCGTCGGCGGGCACCGCGGCTTCGACGCGCTCGTGCAGCTCGTCAACGCGACCTCCGAGCACGTCTTCTGGATCCTCGTTTTCAACCGCTTCTCCTGGCAGTTCCTCAACGCGAGCCGCCGGCGCGAGCACTACTTCCGGCGCGTGCTCGAGCTGCCGCGCTGGTCGGCCGCCGAGCTGCAGGAGCTCATCTCGCTGCGCAACGCCCGCAGCGGCTTCACGGTGCGCTTCGACGAGCTGTTGCTCGACGACGAGACCGAGAGCGCGGCCAGGCTCGAGCTCATCGAGGGCGCCGACGGCTTCTTCCGCCTGCTGTGGGAGAGCAGCCGCGGCAACCCGCGGGTCGCGACGCACCTGTGGTTGAGCGCGCTGCGCCGGGTCGACGAGAAGAGCCTGGAGGTCGGGCTGTTCCGCGGCCCGGATCCGGCGGCCTTCGGACGGCTCGGCCCCGAGTTGTGGTTCGCCCTGGCCGCCATCTGCCAGCACGAGAACCTCAACGCCGACGAGCTGGCCGAGACGCTCAACGTCGGGGTCGACTTCGCGGGCTACGCCTGCCAGGTGCTGCGCGAATACGGCCTGGTCGAGCCCAAGCGCGCCGACCCGCAGCGGCTGACGCTCGCGCCACGCTTCTACAATCAGGTTCTCGACCGGCTGCGCGCCAAGCACCTGCTGTTCGAGGGATAGACGGATGCTCGACCGAATCCCCCTCCCGACCGGACTCGAAGCCCCGCTCGCCGCGGCCGCCGCCGCGCCGGAGGGCGGGCTGCTCGCGCTGTTCAACCCGGACGCCATCCCCGCGGGCATCGCCATCATCCTCGGCTCGATCGTCGCGGTGCGCTTCATCAACCAGATGGGCGACCGGCTCGCCGAAAAGGCGGTCAGCCGGCGACTGGCGGTGAAGAACGCCCGCACCATCCTCGGATTCCTGATCTACGCGGCGGCGGCTTTCTTCGTGGCGACCTCGGTCTTCGAGCTCTCCTCGCAGGCGCTCTTCGCCCTGTCGGGCACACTGGCGGTGGCCGCGGGCTTTGCCCTCAAGGATCTCGCTGCTTCGTTCCTGGCGGGGCTGGCCATCCTCGCGACCAAGCCGTTCCAGGTCGGCGACATGATCTCGTTCGGCGGCTTCTACGGGGAGGTCAAGGACATCGGGCTGCGCAACGTGCAGCTCGTCACCCTCGACGACAACCTCGTCACCATCCCGACCAACAAGTTCCTGACCGAGCCGGTCGCGAGCGCCAACGCCGGCGCGCTCGACTGCATGGTCGTCATCCCGTTCTACCTGAGGCCGGACACAGACCATCGGTGTGCGCGGCAGATCGTCAACGACGCGGTGCTCGCCTCGAAGTTCCTCTTCCTGGGCAAGCCGTTCCGCGTGCAGGTGAGCCAGAAGCTGTGCGACGACGCCTGCTCGGTCATCGTGCTCACGGCCAAGGCCTACGTCTTCGACGCCCGGCACGAGAAGGCCTTCGTCTCCGATGTCTCCGACCGGGCGCTTTGGGCGTTTCGCCAGGCGGGGATCCGGCTGGCCGGCAGCCGGGAAGGCTGACAATCGGCCGGAGTTGGGGGGCGCCGCAGCGCTCGGCTCGTCGGTAGCTGGATGGGACCCACCGCCAGCGCTGCTTCCGTTCGCCGAAGCTGGTTGCAACCAGGCCGCGGGCACTACTGCTGTTCACTGAAGCTGGTTGCAACCAGGCGGCGGGCACTACTTCTGTTCACTGAAGCTGGTTGCAACCAGGCGGGGGGCACTACTTCTGTTCACTGGAGCTGGTTGCAACCAGGCGGCGGGCACTACTTCTGTTCACTG
>ENA-UOOR01002465-UOOR01002465.1-fermentation-metagenome-genome-assembly--contig:-NODE-2465-length-18605-cov-4.842695_pt1 | contig 18605 bp, 16 predicted proteins | sample MGYA00245780_ERZ724029 | MGnify/ENA primary metagenome ERZ724029 (study PRJEB28704, sample SAMN03018315) | fermentation metagenome | biome: anthropogenic terrestrial biome; feature: soil; material... | reverse complement strand
CCTCCTTTAATTCTTCTATCAGTACTTCCATTGATTTATAATACCTATAAGGAATTGAAACTAGCCATCTAGGATATCTTTAAAATCATTCTTTAAGGATTTATAATACCTATAAGGAATTGAAACATCGGCATATTGTCAATGTCTAACCCATCCCATACGATTTATAATACTTATAAGGAATTGAAACCCCCACAAACGCACCAGAAGACTCACAAGAGCCTTATGGATTTATAATACCTATAAGGAATTGAAACGCAAACGGTGGAGGTACTGCATTGCCACATCTTGCTAGGATTTATAATACCTATAAGGAATTGAAACTACACTACTATGTGTTGTTAGTAGTTGTTTTGTTTTTGTCAACTGAAAAGTGTACCAAATAAGGGATGCGGACAAAATCCTGGACCAAAATAAAGGAGGGTTTTGATGTATTCCCTAGAAGAAAAGAAAGAAGCTGTGGATTTATATATTCAGTATGATAAACAACTGTTAAAAACTATTGAAACACTTGGTTATCCATCTCGTAATTCTTTGAGAAAATGGTACTACGAGTTCAGGGATAGTGGTGCATTTAAAGACAAATATACTAGAAAACTAAAATATACTGAAGAACAAAAAGAAAAAGCTATTAAGTATTATCTTGATCATGGATCTAATGCTACTAAGACCATTGCTGCATTAGGTTATCCGTGTAGGTCTATTCTTAAAGCGTGGATAGACGAAAAATTTCTAGGTCAGCAAAAGGATTGTTCATATCGAAAATCGTTGGTAGAATATACTGAAGAGCAAAAGGTGTCAGCAGTAAAAGAACTTCTTCTACGCGAAAAAACAGTCAAAGATATTGCAGATGATATAGGAGTTGATAGAGTAACTCTATATAACTGGAAGAACCAGCAATTAGGAAAAGAGGCGGCTGCGAAAGTGAAACCAAGAATAGATTTACCAAATGATAAAGAAAGTCTTGAAATGGAGGTTAATCGCCTTAAAGATCAAATTCACAGGCTTGAACTTGAAAAAGATATCTTAGAAAAGACAACAGATATAATAAAAAAAGATTCGGGCATCAATCCGAAAAAACTAACAAATAAAGAAAAAACTGAAGTGATTGATGCCCTTAAAAACAAATATAAATTAAAGGAACTACTCCATTTTCTTAACCTTCCAAAAAGCAGCTATTTCTATCAGAAAGCTCAGCTGGGAAAAGGAGACAAATACGCTCACCTTAGACAAGATATAACAGATATCTTTAATGATAATTATAAAATATATGGATATAGAAGAATCTATTTAGTTTTAAAAAACAAAGGAACTGTTGTATCTGAAAAGGTTATACGAAAGATTATGAAGCAGAATGAGCTTATCGTTTATCAGCCAAAACAGAAAAAATATTCATCATACATGGGTGAAATAAGCCCAGAAGTAGATAATATAATACAACGAGATTTCCATTCTACAGAGCTTAATACAAAATGGTTAACAGATATAACAGAATTTCATATTCCTACAGGAAAAGTTTATTTATCGCCAATTGTTGATTGTTTTAATGGTATAGTTGTAAGCTGGACAATTGGGACATCCCCAAACGCTGATTTGGTGAATACAATGCTTGACAATGCGATAGCAACACTAAACCCAGATGATTATCCTATTATTTATTCAGATAGAGGAGCGCATTACAGATGGCCTGGCTGGATAAAACGAATGGACGATGCCAAACTAATTAGATCAATGTCTAGAAAAGGTTGCTCTCCAGATAATTCAGCATGTGAGGGATTCTTCGGAAGATTAAAAATGAGATGTTCTATTGTAATTCATGGTTAGATGTAACAATTGATAACTTCATTAATCTACTAGATAGATACATAAAATGGTATAATGAAAAGAGAATTAAAAAATCTTTGGGTGGATTGAGCCCATATGAGTATAGACAAAAACTTGGTCTTGTTGCATAAATTTAAAGTCCAATTTTGTCCGCATCCCTTTTTTTAGAATCTCAAAATGTACAATTATTAGAATTAATTATTGCTACCTTCGTTTCCATTAAATCTATTTTCCCTTTTAACCTGTAAGATGGACCTGTGATTTTGATTATGCTTGAATGATGGATGAGCCTATCCAAGATGGCATTAGCTAAGGTTATGTCAGAGAATACTTCTCCCCATTTGCTAAAAGGTTGATTTGTTGTAATTATTGTTGAATCCTTTTCATATCTTTTATTTATTAACTGAAATAATAGATTAGCTCCTTGTTTATCAATTGGTAAATAGCCTATTTCATCTATTATTAGTAACTTATACTTCGCAAAGTGCTTTAATTTAACATCTAAGCGATTTTCAGAATGTGCTTTATTAATCTAGAATACCCTAAGACCATAAGAAAAATATTTATTTCAAAAACTTCACCTTGCCTATTTATCATAGTAATACTTTCTTTCCAATCCACCTGAGCTTGGAGCCCTGGGCTGGTGTCGAATCTAATTGTTGCTTTGCTTATTTCTCTAGGTTTCTTTGTTTCAGTGCTTGCATCCTTAAGGTACTTATCAACTGTTCTTCTGTCACAGCTAAATCTTCTAGCTAGTTCACTTTTGTTCAATACATACTCTTCCTCCCTTATCATTTTAATTTGGTTAAGTACATCTTTTCGAATAATATCCCCTTAACTTGTTGTCTAGTTGTTAAATCATGGAAATATTATACAAGAAAATGTACAAATTTGAGCATTTTGAGATTCTAATTTTTGAACATTTTCATATTAATATTAACAAATGTTTCACAATCACCAACACTAGATTTATAATGCCTATGAGGAACTGAAACTAACCATACCATTGCGGTGTTCTCAACTTTACTGTATATGGATTTATAATACCTAAGAGGATTTGAATTGTACCATTTATTTAATTTTAGCACCATAATAATATAATAGTATATTTTTTCTTTTATCTTTACTTAACAAAACAGTTTCCACCAACTGTCTTTCACTGGAATCTGTATAATCAATATTAAGAGGACATTCATAACCCTATAGAGGAAAATATTAGTAAGTATATAAATTGTGATTTAGTGCAATTGTTTGAAGATACGGGTGATACAAGAAATGATTTAAACCACGCAGGTTACAGAAAAAATCCAAGAAAATATAGAACGTTTTATAATAAACTAGATGATTTCATTTTATCTTTTGAAAGGTTAGTATTCAAAGAAAAAGTATAGTCAGAAAATAAAAAATGAAAAGGTTAATTCTCATATTTCCCATACTTTAACGGATGAGAAAATATTAGATGCAAGAGAAAATTTAAAAATTGACGAATTTATATATTTGCCTTTAGAGCTACAAAAAATTTGGAGTTCAATTCTCTCAGATTTGATTGATATATCCAGTTTTATTAATGAAGTTATGGAATGGATAATAAATGTAGCAGACAAGGATGACTATATACTGGTTCAAGGTGATCATGGTGCAACTTATAGAGTGATAAATCTTTGCAAGGAAATTGGGTTAATAACTATATATTCTATAACGAGAAAGGGGGCAAAGGAAATAAAGGATAGAGATAGCAATAGCAATATATATCATACACAAGGTATCCCATGTGATATTTATGGAGTATTAGCAATTAATTAGTAAAGGAGAAAAGGTTTATGGGAGCATTGGTTTTATGGGAAGTATCAAAAAAACAGCAGTATATATTTTCAAGCAATAAGCTAAAAGAAAACAGAGGTGCTTCAATAATTATAGAGGATATTATAGAACTGATACCTAACAAAGTAAATCCTACATATGCAGATAATCTAATATATAATGGTGGTGGTAGCAGCTTATATATATTCCCAACTACAATAGAAGCAAGAGAATTTATAAAAAATATTAGTGAAAAGGTTTTGTATGAATATCCCGGTGTTGAAGTATTTATGGTAATTGAAGAATATGATGAGGATATGGAAAAAGTTAAAGAGAAAATTGATAATGCATATATAAAATTGGCTATTAAGAAGAACAGAAGGGAACATAGCGGAGGACAACTTTCTTTTGGGATAGAAAGATTGTGTGAATCAACTGGACTACCTGCAAATTTCACTGAATATGATTTAGATGGTAAAAAACGATTTATAAGTTCGGAAATAAAGATTAAGATAGAAAATTCTGAGAAAAATTCTAAGAAATTTGATAATTTACTGCCAGTTAAAAATTCCATAAATGAATTTAGAGAATTAAGCAAGGGAAATAAAAACTATGTAGCAGTTGTTCATATAGATGGCAATCAAATGGGAAAAAAACTCAATAAATTAAAAGATGAATTCAAATATGAAGATTGTGATTATAAAGAAATAAACAAAGAATATTTAAAAGCACTTAAGAAATTTAGTGACGATATAAAGCTTGCCTTTGAGAGTTCCTTTAAGCATATGGCAGAAGAAATAAAAAGGAATGAAAATGATTTAGCCCAATATACAAAAATAAAAGAAGATAAGTTTCCGCTTATTCCAATTATTATAGCAGGAGATGATATTACGTATGTAACAAACGGGATGATTGGGATTGAAAGTGCAAGAATATTTCTTGAACATCTAAATAGTTTTGGGATGGATATTAATGGCGAAACTATAAAACTTAACGCTTGTGCAGGAGTAGCTATTGTTAGAGCAGGATATCAATTTTATAAGGCATACGAATTAGCAGAAGATCTATGTAGTAATGCAAAGAAACAGTTATTAAAAGATTATGAAAATACAGATGCAGACTATTCACTTATAGATTGGCATATAGAACAGGGGGATATAATAGGTCCAATTTTAAATATACGAGAAGATTATTATAAAAGCTTAGATGGCAAGAAGTTAAATATGAGACCGCTATATATAAATAACCCAGAAAAGTGGACAAACTATAAAAACTTTTTATTAGCAAACAGTTATATTACAAAATTGCAAATAGATGAAAAACAAATTGCTCGCAGTAAATTAAAAAAATTACGGGAAATACTTAAAAAAGGAGAAAAGGAAACAGAATTCTATCTTTTATCTAATCAAATTAGTAATTATTTTCCAAGGTTTAAGGATGCATGTGGTGATTATTGTTTTTATGATGACCGTTGCATGTATTATGACTCAATTGAGGCGATGGACTTGTTTATTGAGTTGCAAAAGGAGGGATAATTATGGGAGACTATAAAATACAAATTAAGCTAATTACAGAAGCTATATTTGGCAGTGGATATTCTATACCGGGTTCAGTAGATCTTGAAGTAGTTTGTGATGATTTTGGACTACCATATATGAAAGCCAAAACATTTAAGGGTAACTTTCGTGAAGCTATGGAAGATATAGTATCTGAACTAGGTAAAAAAAAGTATGGTTCTATAATTGACAATCTCCTAGGGACAGGAGGATCAGGAGTTGAACAATGGAAAACCCTAAAGTTTTCTGATATGACATTAGCACAAGGAATAAGGAGTATTATAGAAAAAGCTGTTCAAGAACAAATATTAAGCAGTGGAGAGATAAAGGAGTCACTTACTGAAGTAAGAAGTTTTACAAGTGTTGATAAAGATGGATCTAGTATAAAAGGTAGCCTTCGGCAGATAAGAGTAATAAGAAAAGATTTGATATTTGAAGTAGAGCTAGAAATTGAGAGAGAATTGACAAGAAATGAATTGGGACTTTTATCCATGACAACAAAACACCTTAGGCATCTTGGAACCATGAAATCCAGAGGCAAAGGCGAAGTGAAATGTACACTATTGGAAAAAGAAAATGGGAAGTATACGGACAATACAAATAAATACATTGATGAGTTTATAGAGGTGGTGAAATCTAATGCCTAAATATATAACTTTTGATTTAATAGCTGATGAAAATCTTAAATTATCAAAGACAAATATGCAAGTTGATTCACAGGATTCAATGGATTATATTGGTGGTTCAACTATAAGAGGAGCATTTATATATAAATATATTCGCGCAAACAATATATCTAATATTAATCAGGGAGAGCATAGAGAAAAGTTACTTGCAGGTGGAATAAAATTTTTAAACGCATATCCCGTATATAAAGATGAGCGCAGTGTTCCACTACCTAAATGTTATTTCGCACCTAAAGAAAAGATTCGGACATTTGAAGATAAAATTGAAATATCTTTGGGATTGGATAGGCCCTTACCTCAAGGGTTCGAGAAAGTTCGACTAGGTGAATACGTAAATATGGATAAAAATAATTTCACTATAGTAAATGTAGAAAAGACGTCTAATCTTCATATAAATAAACTAGAAAAAGAAAATAAGTTATTTAGGTATGAAGCTATAAAAAAAGGGCAGATATTTAAAGGTATAATAAAAGTAGAAAAGGATGAGTACGCAGATGAAGTAATTAAATTATTAGAAAATAAAATTGTATATATAGGTGGATCTAAAGGAAGTGGTTATGGAAAATGTATAATTAAAGAAATAAACATTCAGGATGGAAATCCAGAAAAAGAGGTTTTCAAAACAAATAAAGACTCTGGATATATTTATATAATTGCACTGTCGGATATTATATATAAAGATGAGTGTGGGGTATATAAAACGAAAATTGATGAGAAATTAGTAGAGGATCAACTTGGAATAAGCGATGTAGAATTTATTGATAGTTCAATAGAGACAAAGAATATCACAAGTTTTAACAACAAATGGAATGCAAGAACACCAAATATAGTTGCCATAAAAGCTGGGAGCGTATTTAAATATAAATTCAATGGTAATATCGATGAAATGAGACTTAAATCATTTATGGACAATGCAATTGGGGAAAGAAAATCAGAGGGATTTGGTAGAATAGGGGTTACTACTGAAATGTATGACAATACAGTTATTGAAATGGGACATGACATAGTAAAAAATACAAATAAAACCCATATATTATCAAATGATGAGTTAAACCTACTAAAAAATATGTGTAATAGAATTTTCAAGTTGAGAATTGAAAATAAAATCAATGAAAGAGTATTAGAATTAAGTAGAAGTTTAAAGAATGACAAAAAATTAAGCTCAAATCAATGGGGGAATTTAAAGAATTTATTTGAGTATATATCTATTTTGGATATAAATAGTGGACTAAGTTTATATAAAGAATATATAAATCACATTGTTGAGAAAAAAGGGAAATCATTTAAAGACATGGAAAAAGTACAATACTTAACAAAAGATAAAGATAAAAATATTATCGGCAGACAGAGCTTAATAGAATTTTTTAATGAATATATGGAGAATATTATAGACAGATTTTATTTTGAGAATATGTATAGGGACTATAGGGTCAACATAGAAAATGCTGAAAATAATATAGAAGATGAATTTATTTATAAGACTAACCTCAAAATATTGTCAGAGCTATGTAGATATCAAATAAGAAAGGAGAAGGTAAAATGCTAATTACTTATATAGAATCTAGTATTATAAGTACCTCTCCTCTTTTTATAGGAGATGACGAAGGTAATTTGCTTATAGATAATGAAAGAAATATGGTATATTTACCTGCAACTAGTATTGCTGGTGCTTTTAGATCTTATTTACAATCTATAGGGGAAGATGAAAGTGTACTTTTTGGAGATTCTGATAAACCACAAAGGATCAATATATATATTCAAGATTCATATGCTGATATAAAAAAGTTTACGAGAAGAGTTGGCTTACGTATAGATTATGAGACTGGAGCAAATGTACCAGGACAAAAGATAGAAAGGCTATATTTTGATAAAGGACTTGAGTTTAAGTTAAGGTTCAAAGTTGAGAGTGATAATGAGAATAATGTCGAATTTAAAAAAATGATTTATAAGGGACTAAAGGGCTTAGACGATAGTATTATCAGATTTGGAGGCTATAAAAGCTCAGGGCTGGGAATATTTAAAGTTAAAAATGCAACTGAAATGACTTATAACCTCAGTGATTTAGATGAATTAACTAGCTATTTAAAAGAAGAAGATAAAGAGAAGATAGATATTATTAATGAAATCGATAAAATGCAAAATAATGTTGGATATGTTAAGTTTAGAATGTCAGGGAATTTAAGTACTCCATTAATCATAAAGGCTCCAAAATCATTTTATCCAAGTGAAGCAGATGATAGTAGCTTAAAAAATGGTGGTAATGAATACTTAATTCCTGGAAGTAGCTTTAAAGGTATATTAAGGTCAAGGGTAGAGACAATAGCAAATTATTTTGGAAGTGAAGATGAGGCAAAGATGTTGTTTGGTGGAATAGAGAGAGATGGGGAAGATAACGTATTAAGTAGGATATTTGTAGAGGAATCAATTGTTGACAATAGTAAATTTTTAGAAGAAGTACGATATAATAGAATTAGATTAGATAAATTTACGTCAGGTGTAAGGTATGGCTCATTAATGCAAGATATTCCTGTTAAAGGGGGTACTGAATTTAATATAATATATAGGAAAAGTGGAGATAAGGGAATTGACAATTATGCTATTGGTATCATAATCTTAGCTTTAAGAGATTTGGGAACAGAAAATCTTAGCATTGGTGGCAGCAGTAGTATAGGAAGAGGAAGATTTAGGGCGGATATACTTGAAATAGAGGAAGGAGAAGATAGGATAGAAATAGATTTTAATAATAAAATAACAACTAATGACAGTATTCTATTGGGGTATATTAGATCAGTGAAAAATTTAAGTAACAGGGGTGATAAATAATGACTAATTATATAGTAAGAGAAATTAATAAAGAAAGTCTTAAAGAAGTATTTGCATACGAAATGGAAGGTAAGGTAGATTTTATTAAACTCTTAAATAAAGAGATATTGAAAATGTTTGGCTTTGAATCAGCCATTATTTATTGTTATGATAAAATTTTAACTGAAAAGATAGAAAATTTGGTATTTGATCTTGATAATATTATAGAAGCAAGAATATTCAATGAAACCTGCGAAATAAAAATATGGAGATATGACAATATAATGAGGGGATCTATATTCAAGGAGATAAAACCCAACAATATTATGGAGGATGAATATATTCTCTATCCAAGAGAAACAGGTGGATATAGTCCAAGTAAATTATTTGTAAAGAAGTATATTGACTATGATTCAGATGGACAAGCTTATATTAGTTATATTAAGCCATCAAAAATTATTTAAGGAGGTGGGTAGAAGATGAAACCTATAACAATAGACAAGCAGGATTTAAAAGGATATTCTGTAGCACCATATAACTTTGTTAGTTTACCACCAAAAGCTGTAGTCAGATATAATCACCCTAATGATTTACCAGCACATAATAATTTTAAGAGTAGGGATGGAAGGAAACTATTATCAGGAACTATTTGTTATACATTAGAGGCAAAAACACCAATTATAGTTTCTGCAGGAGAAAAAGATAAAAATGCATACTTTTTTATAAATTCTAGTGGAGAATATGCAATACCTGGGAATACAATAAGGGGGTTTATAAGAGCAAATACCCAGATATTAAGTTTTAGTAACATAATTAGAGGGAATAATTATGAGATGAGTGAAATTGAAGATTCAAAATTCCTTTTTAGGGATATAGCCGGTAGTAATTCTTTATCAAAGAGATATTCTCAAATTCTGAGTATTGATCCAAATAAAAGAATATCCAGAAACTTAAGAACTGGATATATATTCAATGAAAATAATAAGTATTTTATAAAAGAAAGCGAAAAATTAGATGAAATTAGAAATTATTTTAGGGTAGATGAGATATATCTTAGAAAGATATTAGATGAGAAAATTATAAAAGATATTAAATTTATGTATTTACCAAAAATAATAAAATTTGAGGATAGAATAAAGAATTTAAATAAGATAATTTATGGAAGAGGATCAAAAAATAAACAAGAAATATATAAAGCACATGATGAGAAAAAATGTATACTTAAAGATTGCAAAAATGGGAGTTATAAACCTTATAATATTGAAGTGTCTTATTCTTTAGATTCAAAGAGTGCAAGAATTATTAAAATTGGCAGTATAGGACAATATAATGAAGAGGGGTATTTATTATCTGGAGGATTTATAGATGGAAAGATGAGTCATTATATAGTTCCAGCACCTTCGATTTATTCAAATATAATAGAAATATCACAAGATAATATTAGACAATATAAAGATGACCTAATTCTCACCAAAAAGATGAGTAAATCAGATGAAAAAATAAAATCAGGAGATGAATTTTTTAATTTGCCTAGTATAGGGAATAAAAAGCCAATATTTTTTATAAATACAGATAGACTTCATTTTGGATTTACACCATATATAAGAATGTTTTACTCAAAATCAGTATTAGATGAAGTCAACCCATCATATAAAGATGTTGCAGGTATTAGCTATTGTGATTCCATATTTGGATTTTCAAGCACGGTATTAAAAAAAGACAATAAAGAAGAAATTTATAGTTACAAGTCTAGAGTTAGCTTTGAGGATGTCCTAGTTCATGAAGGAGCAATTGTTGATAAAGATACTAGTATGAAAATAATATTGGCTGAACCAAAATCAACAAGCTATAATCTATACTTAAAACAAGAAATAGGGGCAGGGAAAAAGGAACTTAATATATATGAAGGCGATTTTAAAATCAGAGGAACTAAACAGTATTGGCTGAAGGATTATATAGAAAGACCAAATATAGATAAACAGAATGATAATATGATTTTTACTATTCATCCTTTAAAAGAAGGTACTAAATTTAGTGGGAAAATATATTTTAATAACTTGGAAGAAGATGAGCTTGGCCTTTTAATATGGGCGCTAAAACTAGAAGATAATTGCTATCAGAGCATTGGATTAGCTAAGCCATATGGATTTGGTAGAGTTAAGGTTTCTGACATTTTGTTAAAATTAGAAAATTTGGAAAAGAAATATTTAGAATTTAGTTTTGATTTTATGGAAGATGCAGAGATAGATAAATATATTAATATATATAAAGAAACATTTTCTAATAAATATCTTAATGGAAAGAGCATTGATGAACAAAAATTTATAAAAGAATTTATTTATATTAAGAGTAAGGTAGTTAACAAGAAAGATGCAGACATAATTAATAAAGATAGAATGGGTTTAGATAAAAGTAGAAAGACTCAATATGATAAACAAAATAATAAACAAAATAATAAACAAAATAATAAACAAAAAAGGAATAAGAGTAAAGATAATTATAAGAACAATAAATCTTTTGGAAATTCGATAGACCTTTCCAACTGGTATAAAGGACAATAATTATAATAATGATTTAATATGGTTTTATATTGTAAATAAAAAGACCGTAATTAATCAAATCTGATTAATTACGGTTGCTTTTATCGAATGAATCGTAATATATTTGAGATCATTCCACTCTACCCTTCACCCAATCCTAAGAAGCATATATTGTTTTCCATTTATCTGTACGATATTGTAAAAATGATATTATCCAATTTGCTAGCCAACCTATTGGTACAGCATACCAAACCATTGCAATTCCATATTTAGGAGCAAGTGTTATAGATAGGACTACCCTAATAAATAGATTAACTAAATTTGCAACAGTAAACATCTTCATGTCACCGGCACCTCGCAATAGCCCATCTACAGTCATTTTAAAACCAATTAGACAGAAGAACCATCCAATAAATTTTAAATAATTTCGACCTGTGGCAATTGCAGTAGCAGTACCATTATCTCCAAGGAAGAGAGAAATAATTGAAGCGTGAAATAATTCCAATATTAAACAAATAACTACTGCACAAACAATTACCATTTTGTTTGCTACTTTATATCCTTCTACAACTCGTTCATGTTTTTGGGCACCAAGGTTTTGAGCTGTGTAAGAAGACATAGCATTTCCAATTCCGGTCATTGGCACGATGCAAATGGATTCAATTCTCATAGCAGCGGAAAATCCTGCTAACGCCTGAGAACCAAAGCTATTTACAACTGATTGTACCAGCATCATACCAATTGAAACTGTGGATTGCTGTAAAATAGATGGTAAAGCTATTTTCGCCATGATGGCTAATTCTGATTTATCAAATACTTTTGTGTGTTCACAATTTAGACTTTTAAGTCCCTTCATAAAAACCAAGAAGGATAAAACAGCAGAAATACCTTGCGCGATCAAAGTCGCCCATGCAACTCCGGCAACACCCATTTGAAACGTTGTTACCATGATAATATCCAATATAACGTTAAAAACAGAAGAAAAAATCAAAAAGTATAGCGGTATTCTTGATCTTCCCAGCGCATTAAACATAGATGATAGAATATTGTACATAAAAAGAAACGGAAGCCCTAGAAAATAAATATCAAGATACAGTACTGCCATATCCAAAATATCATCAGGAGTATTCAAAAGGACCAAAATGTTTTTGCTGATCAATAAACCAAGTCCTCCTAGCAAAATGCTAATTACCAGAAAAGATACAAAAGAGGTAAAAATAGCTTGCTTCATTTTAGCATACTCTTTTGCACCAAAATATCTGCTTACAACAACTGAAGCTCCGATTCCACCTCCAATTGCAATACAAATGAATATATTGGTCAAAGAGTAAGAAGCTCCTACAGCGGCTAAGGCCTGTTCACTTACAAATCGACCTACGATAGCTGAGTCTGCCATCGTGTAAGTTTGTTGAAATAAATTACCTATGATGATAGGTAAGGAAAAAATAATCAAAGCATTTAAAGGTTTTTTTTGTATTAAATAATCATTTTCCATATTTCTTGTCCCTCCAAAATATTTCGCTGATTTTCATACCCCTGTGAATCATTTAATTCATAAATAAAGTCACAAGAACAATCTCTTGTGATTTTGGTTTCATGTGATACTATGAAATTAATTATATTAACTAATTTAGAATAACAAGATTCGTATATTTTGTCAATAAATCTGTTAAAATGCAAAAATTTCATTGTTCGTCTCATCCTTAAATTTAATGTGAATTAAAATGTATAATTTGATTTTTGATTTTTTTGCTAAAATCAAGTATTATTGGGGATAAATATATTAGGGAAAATAGAAATAATTTTTTAAAGACTATAGGAGGTATAATATGTCAAACATTCAAAAGCTAGAACCAAAAAAGGTATTTAATTATTTTTATGAATTAAATCAAATTCCAAGATGTTCAGGGAATGAAAAAGGAGTAAGTGATTTTCTTTTAAATTTTGCAAAAGAAAGAAACCTAGAGGCTTATCAAGATGAAGCATTAAATATCATAATCAAAAAGCCAGGAACTGCAGGGTATGAAAATGCTGATTCTGTAATCATTCAGGGACATATGGATATGGTATGTGTAAAAGCAAAAGGGTCAAATCATGATTTTTCAAAGGATCCCATAGAAATGATGGTAGAAGGAGATATTTTAAGGGCAAATAATACCACATTAGGCGGAGACGATGGTATTGCAGTAGCTTATGCACTTGCAATATTGGATTCTGACGATGTAAAACACCCGCCACTTGAAATTGTAGTCACAACAAGTGAAGAAACCGGAATGGATGGAGCTATGGCTTTGACAAATGAACACCTGCAAGGTAAGACTCTTCTAAATTTGGATTCGGAGGAGGAAGGAATATTTCTTGTAAGCTGTGCCGGTGGGGCAAATATGAGTATTACATTCAAGCTTGAAAAGGAGAAAAAGACTGGAAAGGGATTGGAAATTAGGATCTCAGGTCTAAAAGGCGGACACTCCGGTATGGAGATCATCAAACAAAGAGCAAATGCTATAAAATTATTAGGTAGAATTTTATATGAATGTAATGGGAAAGCTAATATAAGGCTATCCAATATTCATGGCGGAACTAAACACAATGCAATACCGAATGAAGCAGAAGCTACTATTTTTATTGAAAATATGAGTGAAGTAGAGAAAATCATAGGGAGTCTTGCAAATGACTTAAAGGAAGAATACCATGTTGAGGATAGTGGATTGAATATAGATACAAAAGAGGTAAGTATAGACGAAGTATATACAAAGGGGTTAAGTGACAATCTAATTGACTTTATCATGATGATACCTGATGGAGTTCAATATATGTCAAAGGATATTGAAGGACTGGTTCAGACCAGCTTAAATAATGCGATTATTGAAGAAAAGGAAGGTAATATTGAGATAACAACATCTGTACGTTCTTCTTCCGACAGCGCTCTAAGGGAAATTTTAAATATTCTGGCAGCTGTAGCAAGGAGAACGGGTGCAAAGGCAGTTGAAAATAGTGCTTACCCTGCTTGGGAATACGATGAAAACTCAAAAATACGTGAAAAGTGTATTAAAATATATGAAGAATTATTTGGGAAAGAACCTGAGGTAAATGCTATACATGCAGGACTTGAATGCGGGTTGTTAAAGGAAATCTTACCTGATACCGACATGATAAGCTTTGGACCTAATTTATATGATGTTCATACGGAAAAAGAGCATCTAAGTATTTCATCTGTACAAAGAGTATGGGAATTCCTATTGAAATTGCTCGAAGAATTAAAATAGACTAACATAGGAGGATTTTTCATGACTAATAATCCAAAGAGATTATCTAAAGATGCATATGGCGGAATAAAAGGAGAGGATTATGTTCCTTTTATATCCGCAGATGAAAAAGCACCTGAAGCAACAGGATATTCAATTACTATGGGCATTATCTTTGCAATTGTATTTGCTGCTGCAAATACCTATTTAGGGCTTAGAGTAGGTCTTACTATTTCAGCAGGTATTCCAGGTGCAATTCTTGCAACAGGATTATTAAAGACGATGTTTAAAAGAAATAGCATATTGGAGGCAAATTATGTTGCCTCATTAGCAGCAGTAGGAGAATCCATTGCAGGTGGTATTATATTTGTACTGCCTGCTATTATTCTCATAGGCATTAATCTCTCAATCACTCAAGTAGCTTTAGTTACTATTATTGGGGGATTTATGGGGGTATACTTTGTAACCCCTGTGCGTAGATATCTGATAGTTCAAGAACATGGAGAATTAATTTATCCGGAGTCCATGGCACAAGCTGAAGTATTGGTAAATGCAAATCAGGGAGGAAAAGGATTTCAATCCGTACTAAATGGACTAGGTGTAGGTTTTGTATACAAGTTATTGTCCGGAGGATTAGGTCTTTGGAATGAGACAGCTTCATATATCATAGCTTCATATCAGGGAACAATGATAGGTATAGATACTTTATCATCACTTTTAGGGGTAGGTTTTATCGTTGGAACATCTACATCAGCGTTGATGTTTGCCGGGTCCGTATTAGCATGGCTTTCGCTAATTCCATTGATAAAATTCTTTGGGGTATTTGCATCTGAGGCTATATTTCCATCCACAGTACTAATCGCTGAAATGTCAGCTTCTGAAATTTGGTCTAGCTATATTAGATATATTGGGGCAGGTACTGTGGCAGCCGGAGGTTTCATTTCCCTAGCAAAATCTTTACCTACCATTATAAAATCCTTCAGAGAGGCAATGAGCGGGTTTGGAAAAGGCGAAAAGTCTCAAAAAAGAATAGATGAAGATCCATCGTTTATATGGGTATTAGCAGCAGCTATATTAGGGTGTTTATTGACTTGGTTTGTTCCTGTCATAGGAGTGGGACCAATAGGTGCAATACTTGCTGTATTCTTTTCCTTCTTCTTTTCGGTTGTATCTGCAAGAATGGTTGGAGTAATTGGGGCAAGCAACAATCCGGTATCCGGAATGACTATTGCGACACTTTTAGTTATCGCTTCGATTTACAGAGCAATGGGTGCCACAGGTACTTCGGGAATGCAAATCGTTTTAATGGCAGCAGGTGTCGTATGTGTTGCTATAGCCGTAGCAGGAGGAGTAGCTCAGTCGCTGAAAGCAACATATATAGTAGGAGGCAGTCCCAGAAAGATACAACACGGTATGTTTATATCATTAGCAATAGCATCAGTAGCTGCAGGAGCTACAGTATTGCTTCTACACAACGCATATACAATAGGAGGTGAACAAGTTGCAGCGCCACAGGCAACCCTAATGAGACTAATTGTTGAGGGAATAATGACAGGGAGACTGCCATGGACACTTGTAATTATAGGGGCGGTAATTGCTGTATTCTGTGCCTTAGCCAAACTTCCAATATTGCCGGTTGCATTAGGGATTTATCTACCTATATCTCTAAACGCAGCAATTTTTTTCGGCGGTATAATACGAAAATTAGTTGAGATGAAATTTAAAAAGGATGAATCAAATTTAGAAACATCCCTGGAAAGAGGCACCTTGATAGCATCCGGCCTTGTAGCCGGAGATGCCCTTACCGGTATATTGATTGGAATATTTGCAGCTTTAAATATACGAATAGATTTCCTTGCTGGTATCATTACCAATGAAGCTGTGAGAAATCTAGTGACCTTAGGAATATTTGTAATTCTTGCAGGTTGGCTATATAGATATTCGATTAATATAAAAGGTAGTAGGGATAATGCTTAGAATCATTGTGGAAGTTTGAATTGTGAATTGTTTTTACATTAAATGTAGAATTATTGCTTAACAATAATCACTTAAGGTATAAAATAGTTAAAAGTAGAATAAAAAGGGGGAAATTTGATGAATCGTATTATAGCAGTTAATTCAAATACATATCATGGGTATAGCATTGAAGATGCTATAGATGGCATAAAAAAAGCTGGGTTTAGATACGTGGAACTAACAGCAACCAAAGGATGGACAGAGCATGTATTTCCAAATATGACATTTGAAAGACTTTGCAAAATAAAAGATGAGCTTAAGAACAATAATCTTATTCCATTCTCTATGAGTGGGCATTGTAATTTAATGGATAGGGAAAGATTAGAGGATTTTATCCTCAATATCAAACTAGCTGCTTTTTTCGGCTGCGATTATATTATCTCTTCAATAGGAGAAGCTCACTTAAAGGATAGGACCGAGATTTCAGACGAAGAAGTTGCAGAACATATCAGAGAGATAGTACCTTTCCTTCAAGAATACGATTTGCAACTTGGGATTGAAAATCATGGCAAACATGGTACAGGCAAACAGCTAAAGAAAATAGTCGAACTAGTTGATTCACCCAATGTTATGATAAACTATGATACGGCTAATGCAATATTCTATGGCAATGTAAATTTGGAAGAGGATATAGTCTCTTCAATAGATAAAATCGGTTATATCCATTTAAAGGACAAAGCCGGAGCATATAATGAGTGGAATTTCCCGGCATTAGGTCAGGGCTATATTGATTTTAAGATGATAATGGAAAAATTAGAGCAGACAAACAACAACTGTCCATTAAGCATAGAAATTGAATTTACATCCGAAGGGGCAAGAAGCCTTGATGAGATAAACGAGGCTGTAAAGGATTCTTTTGATTATCTAAAAAGTATAGGATTAGAAATTTAGGGAGGGGCTTTCATGATAAAAATCGGAATTGTTGGTTTAGGCGGTATGGGGACTGTTCATTATCACAACTATCAATATATTGATAATTGTAAAGTAGCTGCAGCAGTATGTAATTCTGAAAATAGCAAAAACAAGTCTAAGGAATTTGGGATAATACCTTATGAGAATATTGAATCTATGGTGAAAAACGAAAATATAGATGTTATAGATATCTGCCTCCCCACATATTTGCATAAAGACTATGTAATGGAGGCATTAAATTTTCATAAGCATGTAATTGTAGAAAAACCCATTGCATTACATGCAAAAGATGCAGAAGAAATATTTGATTTAGCAGAGAAAAATGACTTATTGCTATTTGTAGGACAAGTAGTGCAGTTTACAAAAGAATCTGAAATATTGAAGGACATAGTAAAAAATCAAACTTATGGGAAACCGTTAGATGGGTATTTTAAAAGGCTTTCAGCCAGCCCTAAATGGACTAAAGAAGGATGGCTTTTCGATAAGGAAAAAAGCGGGCTATTGCCCTTTGATCTTCATGTACACGATTTAGATTTGATAATAAGTCTTTTTGGTATACCTAAGAGCTTTAATTATACAAGTTGCGGCAGAGATGAAGCTGGTTATAAAGAAGCATATAGGATAAATTATACGTTTGAAAATTTAAACGTGTCAGCGGAAGCTGCATGGTATAATGCGGACTATCCCTTTAGTGCAGCTTGGAGGGTGTATTTTGAAAGAGCAGTATTGGAATATGACGGTAAAAGCCTTATATTATATCAAAATGAAAAAGAACCTTTTGAATTTGATTTAAAAGAGGAAGTAGTAGTGCCTACAGGTATAAACTTACCGCCTACCGGAATGTTTTACAATGAACTTTCACATTTCATATCATGTATAGAAAATGGGATTTCATCCGATAGGGTAAGTCGTAATCAAATAATAAAGGGAATAGAGATCATGGAGCAAATAGTGAATTAAGTAAATTGCAAAACTAAATTACACACTTTCATAAATAAGATAATTAATAAAAGCCCCGATTTAGGGCTTTTATTATTATCTTATTTAATTGGCACATCTACTCCATCTATGGTAATGGATTTTATAAGATTTAAATCAATAGGTTTTTCTGTATCATATATCAATATGAAATCGCTGCATTTTTCCTTGGTATCATATGGGAGATCTTTCCACGTGCTGCTGAAGATTGAAGCTTGGATTGTATCTGTTTGTGTATTGATTTTT
>ENA-UOOR01002464-UOOR01002464.1-fermentation-metagenome-genome-assembly--contig:-NODE-2464-length-18612-cov-5.948321_pt1 | contig 18612 bp, 16 predicted proteins | sample MGYA00245780_ERZ724029 | MGnify/ENA primary metagenome ERZ724029 (study PRJEB28704, sample SAMN03018315) | fermentation metagenome | biome: anthropogenic terrestrial biome; feature: soil; material... | reverse complement strand
ATGCCTTATTTCATATGTCAGCTCTGGATTTATTTCTTTTATTTCAAACATGTTTATCCTCCTGTTTGGAAATAATTGATTTTTACACTACCACTCATTTTAGTAGTCTTTGCAGCTATCTTCAAAGCTTTCTTTAAATATTATTTTTAATAATTCACAGGGAACCTGTTGATTATGAAAAATTTGTAGCATCCCTTTAGGAGTTATCTTATATTCTGGTAATTCATTTCTATGAAAAACAACTGATTTTGCCTCAATATTTATATGATCTTTAAAAGGAATAAGTCGAACAAAATTTTTTTCTACATAAAATGATGGTAATTTAGCCCACAATTTTTCATTGATATTTTGAGATGTACTTTCGTAAATAAGTCCATACATCATGTTAAATCTTTGTTTTGTCTCCTCTTCAAGTTTATCTAAATAGTTAAATATATCCTCTCTCATTTCTTGAACCTCATATCTATAGATTTTTATGAGTAATGTTAAGGTAAATAAAGCCGCACTATCTCCCAACTATTCTCAATGACTTGCTATCAATTGCTCTCTGAACAGCTAATATACCATCAAGATGATCATATTCATGCTGTACTAACTCTGATAAGTCCCCTTCACATTCTAAAATACGATTATTCCACTCTAAATCCTTATAAAAAACTCTACACTTCTCATATCTGTAAACTCTTACCTCTAATCCAGGAAAGCTCATACAATCATCCCAAATTTCAAACTTTTTGTCCTCTATGTATTCTAGTTTAGGATTTATTAAAGCTATTGAATTGCTGTTATAATTCAAGTATATTACCCTATATGGTTCATTAATCTGAGGTGCAGCTATTGCTCTGCCAAATCCATGTACCTTTCTGAAATCCATTAGTGTATCTTGTAAATCTTCAACTATTTGCTCAGCTTTTATAATGTCTTCTTTTGAAACTTCTTTACTAACTTTATATAGGTTTTCATTTCCTAATAATAAAATTCCTCTTACAGGCATAATCACACTACCTCTCTATTTTATTTTCAATTATAGCTAAAAACCCATTCACAATTAGTATAACATAGTGATAAAGTGTGTTCCAGCATTTACCCAAATACTTATAAGAAGAATGTATAAGTAAAATATTGAAATTGAAAATTGAATTTTAAATGGTATAATTTAAATGACTAGTTGCTGCCGTACTAAAAAGACAAAAACCATTATGATAAAATTTATGGATGAAAGTGAAAAAAATGAAACTATTTAAATTATTAGGATTAGAATTGGATAAATTCAATATTATATCAGTTGTTGGAGGTGGTGGAAAAACTACTTCTATTAATAAACTTGCCATAGAATTAAGTGAAATAGGCAAAAGCGTTTTAATAACAACGTCTACTGGAATTTTTATACCTGCTAAAGATACTTATACTCATCTTTTTATAGAAAATATACCTTTAAATTATACGCCAGAATCAGGAGGTATTGACTACTACGCAGAAAAAGTGGACAATGAAAAATTAAAGACCTATAATATATCTGTAGTAGATGAAATAATTAATAGAAATATTTATGATTTCGTGCTTATAGAAGCAGACGGTTCAAAGGGTAGACCTATAAAAGCACCGGCCGAACATGAACCAGTAATTTCTAAATATACAACTGTTACTTTAGGAGTAATAGGACTGGATTCCTTAGGTAAGGAAATTAATGAAGAAAACGTACACAGACCAGAACTGTTATCAATGCTTACTAATTCTCAGACAGTAGATATTAGAGCAATTACTGACCTTGTATTACATAACAATGGTATATTTAAACGTAGCATAGGAAAAAAGATACTGTTATTAAACAAAGCAGATAATGAGCATAGAATACAAATAGCCATGGACATTAGAAAAACATTAATGTCACTTGAAGTGACAAAAAACAAAATAGATATAATTGTAGGAGATGTAAAATCTAATATATACAGGTGATAAAAAATGATTACAGGAATTATTATGGCTTCAGGCTTTTCAAAGAGAATGGGAAAAAACAAGCTTCTTCTGGAAGTTGAAGGGATAAAGGTCCTTGAAAGAGTTATAAAGGAATGCAAAGGGTCATTATTAGATGATATTATCCTTGTTTATAGGTTGAATGAGGTAAAAAATATTGCACAAAAATATAATATTAGAACCGTATATAATCCTAATGCTCATATGGGACAGTCTGCATCCGTTATTCTGGGTGTAAATAATACATATGATACTGATGGATTTATGTTTTTTGTTGCAGATCAACCCTATTTATGTTCTGAAATAATAGATAATCTTATAAATGAATTTAATAAAGATAAAAATAAAATAGTAGTTCCATATTATAATTTGAAATTTGGGATGCCAATTATATTTCCGATGAAATTTAGAAATGATCTATTACAGGTAAATGGTGATAAGGGCGGAAGAGAAATAATAGCCACTAACAGTGGCTTGGTTAAAACAATTCATTTTGATAATGAAAAACTAGGTGTAGATATAGATACATTAGATGATTATTTAAGTCTAGAAAAATAAATAATGTGGGTGATAGCATGAAGTTGGTAATCATACGTGGAGGAGGAGATTTAGCTACAGGAATAGGTTACAGATTATTTATGGCGGGTTTTCAAATAATCATATTAGAAATAGAAAAGCCTTTAACAGTCAGAAGGACTGTATCCTTTAGTGAAGCTGTATATAGAGGTGAAACAACTGTTGAGGGTGTAAAGGCAGTTTTATGTGATTTTTACACTTCTATGGATATTTTAAGTGACGGTAATATACCTGTAATAATTGATCCAAATGGAAATACAACAGAGACATTTAAACCTATGGCAGTAGTAGATTGTATAATGGCAAAGGAAAATTTAGGAACAAACAAGAATATGGCTCCTATAACCATTGGAGTTGGTCCTGGATTTAATGCTGGTGAGGATGTGGAATTAGTAATAGAAAGTAATAGAGGACACAATTTAGGTAGAGTGATTTATAAGGGATATGCTGAATCAAATACAGGAATTCCTTCGAGTATCAATGGTATATCTGAAGGGAGAATAATTAGAGCACCAAAGGACGGAATAATAAAATGGAATATTAATTTTGGAGATATTGTAAGAGAAAATGTAATAATAGGAAATATTGATGAAATGGAAATAAGAAGTAAGATAGAAGGGAAAATAAGAGGACTTATAAAAGGTGGTTTGTATGTAAATAAAGGTCTAAAGATAGGAGATATAGACCCAAGAGGTGAAAAGGTTTCTGTAGATACAATATCAGATAAAGCCAGAGCTATAGGTGGAGGAGTTCTAGAGGGAATTTTATATATGAAAAATCATATGGTATTAATATGATTTTTCTTTATTGCCTCCATCCATCCAATTTAAGCTACGATGCATAAAATTGCTGTTTATCTTCATGATATCCAAATAATCACTGTGACGAAACAAAACAAGAATTAATCTTTTAACCTTAATTCTAAAAATCTTGTTCCTTCAATTGGATTGTACACATAGGGCTCAATATCATAGAATCCATATGATTTGTACAATTCCTGTGCTTTTCCCATTGTTGGAAGAGTATCAAGTCTCATATAACTGTAATTTAGCTTCTTTGCCTCTTCAATTATCGTCGAAATGAGTTTATTACCAATTCCTAATCTTCTATAATCTTTGCGGACATATAGCCTTTTCATTTCACATATATCGCCATCAATCCTACGAAGAGCAACACAACCTGCCGTTTTGCCATCAACCGATGCTAATATCAGTCTCCCATCAGATGGTCCATATTTACCTGGAAGTGAATTAAGCTCTGTCTCAAAGTTTTGAAAAGCAAGGTCTATTTCTAATGACTGAGCGTATTCTGTAAATAGTTGCTTAATTTCCTCTATCATATGTTCTCCATTTATTTGTTTGAACTCAATCAAGTGTTTGTCGTTATCTACAATAGATTTCATAGGTTACTCCTCCATCATTCATATCAATTTAGATAAATTATACCATACTTTTAGATTTATCAATGGTTTTTGTTAATATAGATACCTGGTAGCATCTAAAAGAGAGCTTACTGGAATATAGCTTAATATCTCAGAATTTACATTAATACCAAAAGTTCTAATACCAAGCTTATTACCGAGTTCCATATCCACAATAGAATCTCCTACTATAAATGATTTATCTAGTTCAATATTCGGATATTTTTTCAGAGCATTATCAATAAGACCTGTTTTAGGCTTTGAGCAATTACAATTTTCTTTTTTCGAATGTGGACAATAAAATATATCTAATATTTTTACACCTTGTTCATTTACAATTTTAATAAGTTTTTCAGTAAACATTTTATATTGTGATAATGTAATAACCCCATCATTTATAAGATATTGATTTGTAATAATGATAATTTGGAAGCCTTTTTCTCTTATGACTCTTAATGCTTCTAATGATCCCTTAAGAAATTCAGGATTGTAAATATTCTTCCATTCATCATCCTGATAATCCTTATTGATTGTTCCATCTCTATCTAAAAATGCAATTTTCATATTCTAACATTCCTTTATTTGAAAATAATTTTATAAATTTGCTGAAAAATGCCTCCTCTATCTTATGTTTAAATACTCTGTTTCAAGTTCTATCTCTTTGACTTTTTTGTCGTAATAGACTTTATATGCTTTAGCGTTTGGCCTTGAACTTACTATTTTAGAAATCTCTTGACCAATGTAATGAATAGCAACTCCATCGTCTGCAGCTATTCCGGGTTTCATTTTATTAGAAGCAATAAATTTTTGATAAGAAGATCTTCTATCCGCTTCTCCATCATAATGTGGACAATTACTACCCTTTAAGAAACCTAAGCATGTTAATGGTTCAAGTTTGTCACCATAAGAATCAGTAACACCTTCTTCAAACCAACAAATAGAACCTGCACTAATACCGGCCAATACTATTCCTTGTTCCCATGCCTTTCTCATTATTACATCTAATCCCCATTCTTTCCATAATGCTAATAAATTCTTTGTATTTCCACCGCCAACATAAATTATATCCTTCTCTAATAAAAATCCTTCTAAATCTTTCGTAGGTGGTTTGAATAATGATAAATGAGAAGGCTGGCATTTTTGCTTCACAAAGAAGTCGTAAAACCATTTTATACATATATCTGAGTCTCCACTTGCAGTAGGAACATAACAGACTTTGGGATTTATCTTACCTGACTGATTAAGAATATACAAATCTAACAAAGGATTCTCTGGCTCTGTGGAGAACCCACCACCTCCAAGAGCAATTATTTGTTTCATATGTCTACTTCCTTTCATACATTTTAATTTAGATAAATTATACCATACTTTTAAGAAGAACATACAAATCTGCAAGTGATAATCTTTTAAAAAATAACTCCTTTTAAAAAATATGATGTAATATTCTGAATTAAATTGACATTGCCTATTTAAAGTATTAAAATATACCTTAATTATTATTTTTTAGGACAATTTGTTTAAAGGGGATGATAAACTTGAAAAATATTTTAGACGAAGCAAAAAACCTTCAAGAAGAAATAGTTAAAAATAGAAGATATCTTCATCAAAATGCTGAATTTAGTCACAATCTACCCGTCACAACTAAGTATATTGTTGACAAGCTTACTGAAATGGGATATGAACCTCAAGTAATTACAGAATCTGCTATTGTTGCATTAGCTGGTGGAAAAAAAGAAGGAAAGACTTTTTTAATTAGAGCAGATATAGATGCACTTCCAATCATAGAAGAAAATGATCTGGAATATAAATCAGTGACCCAAAATATGCATGCCTGTGGACATGATACACATGCTGCAATGTTGCTAGGTGCTGCTAGACTCCTTAAGCAACATGAGGATGAAATAGAAGGAACTGTAAAATTGATGTTTCAGCCTGCTGAGGAAACCTTATCAGGAGCTAAAGCAATGATTGAGGCAGGTTTACTCGAGAATCCAAAAGTAGATGCTGCTGCAATGATTCATATATTCTCTGGAATGCCAGTACCTGCTGGTACATTATTGATACCTGAACCAGGCTATGTAAGCTCTTCCGGAGATATGTTTCATATTGATGTACAGGGTAAAGGCGGACATGGTGCTATGCCTCAGGATTCTGTAGATCCCCTAAATATTATTTCACATATTCATTTAGCATTGCAAGAGGTAATTGCTAGAGAGATCCCACCTGCTAATACTGCAGTTATTACTGTTGGTCAGATGCATGGCGGAAATGCAGCTAACATTCTTCCTGATACTGCCTTTATGGAAGGAACAATAAGAGCCTTTGATAAGGATGATAGAGAACTAATGAAAAAACGTGTAGTTGAGGTATCAGAAGGTGTTGCAAAAACTTTCAGAGCTAAAGCCATTGTAGATTATAGGATGGAATGTCCTTCAGTTTATAACGATCCAACATTATATGAACAAGTAGCAGAATTTAATAAGGAATTATTAGGTGAAGAAAATGTGAAGGGTTTTGATGTTGCATATCCTTCTGGTAAAATGACCGGATCTGAAGACTTTGGTTATGTTAGTGAAAAGGTGCCAGCTCTTATGATGGCATTAGGCGGAGGCTCTCCTGAAGAAGGATATCCATATCCACAACATCACCCTAAGGTAAACTTCTGTGAAGATGTATTTTATATTGGTGCTGCTGTATATGCTAATACAGCTATTGAATGGTTGAAATTAAATAAGTAATGGAGTAAATGCCATACAAATCAAAATGAATTTGCATGGCATTTCTTATTTTAAGGCCTGTAATAAATTCGAATTACTATGCATTAATTAGTTTCTTTTTCATCCAATCCTTACCTTCTATAATCCTGTTTAGAATCATCGCTACACCAACATCTCCAGTTACATTTATAGCAGTAGCTGGAGCATCTGTTATGGTTCCGATTAGAACCATAATAGGTATAGATTCTGGTGGAAAATTAAATGCTGAAATTATAAATATTTCTCCTACGTATCCACCTGCTGGGATAGCCCCCATTACAGTAGATGCAATTACAGATACCAATATTGTAGTAATTAAATTACTTGGTTCCAGAAAGTTTATTCCATATATGCTACACATAAATCCAATTTTTAATATTTGAATTAATACGGCGCCATCTTTGTGTAAATTTGCTCCCATAGGTATAGAGATACTGTTTATTTCCTCTGATATGCCAATATTTTCTGCAGCTATCATATTAGTAGGGATAGAGGCAGCACTGGAACAAGTTCCTAATGCAGTAAGGGTAGGAGAAATGATGTTTTTCCAATATGAAATTATCCCCTCTGAGCCACCGCCAATAAATGCAAATATAGTGTTGGAAAGGAAATAATAAATTAATGAGGCCACAAGGTATATAATTATGGACCTTGAAAGGGGTCCGGCAATTTCAGTCCCATACTGTCCTATTAAGGTTGCGAAGAATGCCCCAAGACCAATCGGAGCCAATTTCATGGCATAGGTAACTAGTTTCATTGTTATCTCTAGTAGAGCATTGAAGAGTGTAAGTGCCGGTTTAGCCTTCTCCCCAATCGAAACTATTGCAACACCAGCACTTATAGCAAACACTATAAGTGCCATAAGATTATTTCTTGAAAATAAAAGTGGAAAATCACCAACTGTAAACATGGACAAAAAATTATTATTGGCAGCTAAATCATTGGGCACTTCATTCATAGTTATTTGTGCCCCTGCGGAAGGATCAAATACCGCAACAACGATTATCATATATATAGCAGCAATAATTCCTGTCAAAATAAAAATTCCCATCATTGAACCCAATATTTTAGATAATTTTTTAAGATCTTTCATACCAGCTATAGCGTTAACTAACGAAAGAAATACAATTGGTACTACTAAGCAAAAGAGTAAATTAAGAAATGTATCAGCTATTGGTTGAAGAAACATTATCTTTTCTCCCCAAATAGCTCCCACTATACTTCCTAATACCATTGATAGAAGTAAATATATAGAAGATTTATAATTCTTTATGGTATTCATATCTTTCCTCCTAATTTAATATACTCAATGATAGCTTCAACTGACTTTTTGACATTTCGTGGATCTGTAGCAAGATTTATTCTAATGAATCCTTTACATTGATCACTAAACCACTCACCAAAATCAATTGCTATCCCACATTTATCTTGTATAACATCTTTAATATCCTCTGGATCTATATATGCTCTCATATCAAGCCATGTCAGATATGTGCCTTCTAATTCAGCTATAACTATTTTAGGTGCATGTTGTTTTAACTCCTTCTTTAAATATTCAAAATTTGATTTAATTACGGAAAGAAGCCCTTCAACCCAATCTTCCCCATAAGTATAAGCTGCTTCAGTTGCAACAAGACCCATTATATTTACTTCTGACTGATTTACAGTCTTAGAAAAGGCATCATATTTATCTCTAATCTCTTTATTATAAATAATAATATGAGCATTTAATAAACATGCCAAATTAAAAGTCTTAGATGCGGATGAAAGCGTAATCATATTATTCATATATTTTCCGCCATCTATAAGCGATGAAGGTATAAATTTCTTATCTCCTACTATAATATCCTGATGAATTTCATCTGTAATAACCAAAACATTATTTTCTGTACAAATTTTAAGAACTTTTTCTAACTCTTCTTCCGTCCAAACTCTGCCTACTGGATTATGAGGTGAGCATTGAATAAATAACTTAACATCATTATCTTTAATTTTCTTTTCAAAGTCGTCAAAATCAATTGAGTATTTTCCATTGTCATTGATCAATTCGCTTCTTATAAGTTTCCTATTATTATCCTTTATTGCATTGTGGAAAGGATAATATACTGGTGTTAAAATTAGTATTGAGTCATTAATCTTAGTAAATGCGTTCACTAACCAATAAATGGCACTAACAACTCCTGGTGCGAACCTTATCCATTCATTTCTTACTTCACTATTATGTCTTCTCTTGTGCCAACCTGAGACTGCATCATAATAACTGTCAGGAACTATAGAATATCCAAATATTCCATGCTTAACTCTTTCAATCATTGCACTTAAAACTACTTCTGGAGTCTTAAATTCCATATCAGCAACCCACATTGCAGTAAGATTTGGATTGCCAAATCGAACGTCTAATGCATCCCATTTTAATGAATTTGTACCTCTCCTTTCAATAAGATATTTGTCTAGAAATTCTGTTTTATTCATTTTGACCTCCCAATAATAAAATTTAAAATTATTAGCAGCAAGAACTGTGCCAACCATAAAATGAATGAAAATGCGACTATTTTCCAAATTCAGAAAAATATAATGGTTAAAGTGTTAATACTTTAACCATTATATTAAGAAGCAAGATATATTTATTTTTACTTTTTATTTATCTCTTCAAGAACCATCAATCCTTTATTGGTAATCCGGCTGCCACCCCTCCCCCTCGATATTCTAACTAAGGACATTCCATCTAGATTAGACAAGATATTCCGCACTTCTTGCTGTGAGAAATATAAGTTTTGATTTTTAGCATCTTCTATAATTGAATCTCTCCCTTTTGGTTCATTTTTTATATTAGCATCCTTTAAACAATTTAAGATAAATGTATAATCCTCAATTTTATTGCCTGCAATTCTCAAAAGTAACTCAACATCTTTGTTTATATCTATATTTTCTACAGATTTATTTGACTTCTGTGTAAAGAAATGGAAACTTTGGGGAAGATCCTCTACCTCAATAATTTCTTTATCAAGAAAAATTAAATATTCAACATAGTTCTGAAGCTCTCTTATATTTCCATCCCAATTGTGATTAATAAGTGCATTTTCTACATTTTCGGTAATGCTAAATTTTCCACCTAGTTTTTTCTTGAATTGGTTAAACAGGCATAATATGTCATCCTCTCTCTCACGTAATGGCGGTATTTGAACTGGAAGTGTATTCAATCTATAATATAAATCTTTTCGGAAATTGCCAATTGCAACAAGGGTCTCCAGTCTTTCATTTGTTGCGGCGATAATCCTAACATCAACAACAATGATCTTGTTACCACCAACTCTCATTACTTCCCCCTCTTGTATTACACGTAAAAGCTTAACTTGAAGAGATGGGCTCATACCCTCTACTTCATCTAAGAACAAAGTACCTTTATGCGCAAACTCAAATAGCCCTATTTTCCCACCTTTTCTCGCACCTGTAAATGCGCCTTCTTCATATCCAAATAATTCGCTTTCTAATAGATTATCTGGCATAGCGCCACAATTTATAGCAACAAATGGAAACTTCCTCCTTTTAGAACTATTATGAATAGCGTGTGCAAATAACTCCTTTCCAGTACCGCTTTCTCCAGTAATCAAAATAGATGAATTTGTTTTAGCCATCTTCTCTGCAACCATTTTAGTTTTTTGAATGACATTACTTTCTCCGAAAATATCATTAAAAGTATATTTGGCTTTGTGCCCTTTATTAAGCATTTGCATTCGTAGGTTGTGTTGTTTAGTCTCTTCTACTAAAAATCTTTGGAAAATTGCAAATGCACCAATATACTCATTTCCTCTCTTTATAGGTGAAATTGAATAATTGATGTCAACGTTATCAACTCTAACCAAACGATTTTCAATTTTCGTTCCTAATTTTTTACATTCCTCGAATGGAATAAATCTAAATTCTGAGGATGCTGGTTTATTTAAGACGTTTCTACCATCTATTCCTGCAATTTCATAAGCCTTTGGATTACACGAAAAAATAAAGCCATTTTCATCTACTCCTACCAATCCATCGTCCATAATATTAGTAAGAATCTCAAATTGACTCTCTAATCTCAACGATCTTCCAAATAATTTATCAAAAACATAATTATTAGACATTATAGAATTAAAATATTCTCTAAATTCCTTTCTCTCCAGTACATATTTTAACTCTAATTTAAGTGCTATCTCTACAATAGTTGTAGAGTCTAGTACTCTATGACCAATATTTATTATTTTAGCCATATCTTTAGGTGCATAACGCTCTTCACCAGACGTGATTGCAATATTAAATTTGTCTGTAGGGGCAATACAACCCGGATAATATGGGGTAAATTTAATATGATTAATGTTCAATTGACTAAGCCGAGTTATTGCTTCCATAGCCATATTTTCACTGAGATTTACAAATAAAGCTTCAGTGCCTTCAGGAATTGAACGTAGAATTTTTATTGCTTTTCTTGTATATGTAATCTCTATTTCCACTACTTGTTGAGCTTTGTTTATATATTTATCATATTCTTCATTTGTATTAAAAGCATCTGTCGATATAGCAATCAAATCTACTTTCTTTAGATTTTTAATTGAACCATCAAAAAAGTTGTAAATAGAAGTACTAACAAATTCCCCAAAAAGTTCTAAAATTTGATTTTCATAAAACTTTGATACAATAGGGTCTCTAGTTATTATTGCTAATTGTTTTTTTATGATAAACACCTCTTTCCAAATTCCAACCTTAATAACCTCAGTACATCATAATCTATAAATCTGTTAGAATAACTTTCTTTATTTAATAGAGTAGAGAAATAACTGCTAAGAGTTATTCCCCTCTCGTTGAACCGTACGTACGGGTCTCGTATACGGCTCTACAATTTATATTCCAACTTTTCTTAGATAATAATTCAAAGGATTGAGCAGACCAGCTCTTTCCTTTGTTTTTGTTTCAAGTAATGTGGGATTAAGAATGTAATTTACTACATTCATGCTACATCTTTTGTACCAACCTAATCTTGCATTAGCAACTTTGAAAATACTTTCTTCATCAAATCCATTCTTGAATTTCCTGTTTAAGAAAGACAGGTTCTTGAAAATGGTCTTTGGCCTTTTCCATTGCTTTATTATAATTACTCTTATTTTATGCCTTAACCATTGACCAAATTTCCCTATAAATTCTTTCATTATACCAATATGGAAGTAATTTATCCAACCCATGACCATTTGATTTACTCTTTTAAAAGTTACTGCTAGTGGTCTTGCAATTGCTTTTCCCCTTTTGAGATACTCACGTACAGCTTGATATAGCTTCGCTTTCTTCTCATTTGTAGGTTTTACCTTCCACTGCCCACCATTCTTTAGGAATGTGAAGCCTAAATACTTACTTCTCATTGGTCTGCATACCTTGGATTTTGCTGCATTTACCTTTAGAAATAACTTTCTTTCAATCCAGCTTGATATTGAGCTCATAACTCTATTCGCTGCCATCTCACTTTTTGTGAATATTAACACGTCGTCGGCGTACCTTACATAACGCAACTCTCGAACCTCTAACTCTTTATCTAATTTGTCAAGATATACATTTGAAAGTATCACTGAAATTGGCCCGCCTTGGGGTACTCCAGTCTTGGTAGCTTTGATAATTCCTTTCTCCATTACACCTGCTCGTAAATATTTACGTATAAGGTTTAGTACATCCTTATCATTTACTTGTTCTCTAAGAATTTGGATTAATTTATCATGATTTACTTTATCAAAGAATTGCTCAATATCTATATCTATTACCCATTCATATCCATTATTTAGATATTTAAGTGCTTGCCTTATTGCATCATGACAACTTCTATTTGGGCGGAAGCCGTAGCTGTATTCACTAAATACTTTCTCATAGATATTTGATATTGGTTGTGCTACTGCTTGCTGTATTGTTCTGTCTAACGCTGTTGGTATTCCCAAAGCTCTTTGTTTTCCGTTTGCTTTAGGTATATATACTCGTCTTACCGGTTCGGGAAAGTAAGTCTTGTTTCTAAGTGAATTTATAATTGTTTCCTTATTCTCCTTGATATATCTTCCCAATTCTTCAACAGTAACTCCATCTACCCCACTTGCTCCTTTATTGGCTACTACCTTTTTGTAAGCTTGGTTTAGATTTTCCCTTGTTAGTATCTCTTCCATTAATTCCATTTGTTGTTACTCCTCTCTCTACTATAAAATTTCTACACATCGTCCCTCTCAGTATAAATGATATTTCTCGGTTACGCTCCTACTCTTCTCATTCACTGGATTTCTGACTAATGTAGTATTTTCAAATAGCAATTTGTACTATAAATCGTTTCAGTCCTTCAGCTTTTATACCTACTATGACTTCATCTGACTCCCTCCCTAAACCTTTTTCGACCATATCTATAGGAGCCTGCTCCATTAGATATGTGGGTAGGGTCTCCCAGGGTAAGACACTAATCTTTCATTCCACAACCTCTTGATTTACAACTTCGGTTTACGTTTACCATTTGGGCTTAAGTTTGTATTGCAACCTCACCCACCTAATCGCCTTATCAAGTTTCTGTTCGTAGGCTCAAGAACTTTGCTACACCACTTCCTTCATCTATGCCATTACTGACACCAACTTGTGGTTCGCTACACTTGGCGGTAAATACCCGTGGCTAGACTTTCACTAGCTAGATTAGTGCCATGCCTGGCGCACAATAAAAAGCGGGGACTATATCCCCACTTTATCTAATTCATCTAAATTGTATTGTTTTATCAATTGCATTAGCTTTAATGCATATTGTGGATCTGTTGCATATCCTGCTCTCTTTAGAGCCCACGCTCCTTGGGAATAATCAAACATTACAGATCTGAATTCTGAATATCTATCCTTGTTTAAAAATTCCTTGTGGTCTGCCCAGCTTAGCTCTGGACTATTATATGCTCTAAAATCAGCATCCACCCTATATGTTACGCCGTTATATACCTCCCAAGTATTTGAGATAACACTACCAGCTGGTCCAGCTCCCTTTATACCAAATAGATTGTTTGATAATTTACCTGTATATTTGTCTACAGGTACGCTTTGTCCCCAACCTGTTTCAAGAATTGATTGTGCAGTCTGAAGTGCTGCTGACATACCACTTTTTTTGTAATATTCTTTTGCCAAATTAGAAGCAAAGCCTAAATATTTATCCTTTTCAATAATTGGTTTAGGTCCAAAGGTTTGTCCCAAAAATACCTTTACTTGAACCTGCTCAGTTGATATCTTTTTGCCATTATACATGCCTTCTGCCTGTATAATTACATTTCCCTCATCTGCTTTTACAGGTGTATAGTTAAATTCATCTGTTACGGCCATATTTGATGCAAATACTTTTCTTGTACCATCTTTTATCATTATATAATTTACGGAATCTACCTTTACATTGCTTGATAAACTTATCTTTGTCTCACCTGTAATCACCTGTCTAGGTCCAACCCCTTGAAGCAATAGTTTCGGACTTCCATCTACAGTTACCCTTATAGGCTCACTGTCATAAACAACCCCTGCAGCTATTACCCTTACAATAAGGTCTTTTGTACCGGAATCTTCAGGTGCTGGGAACCATTTGTACCCACCGTATGGCAGCTTTGCGATAGTTTTTTCTTCCCCAGTATTGACATCTTTCATCAAATACTCTGTAGAGCTTACATCAAAGTTTCGTTCTGCTATCAATGTCACCGCCTTATTTACTGTACTACCAGCAGTAACCCCTGATAATACAAGACTTCGCTCAACGTCTACATCTACTACTACAGGCTGGCTTGCATATTCTTTGTTGTTACTATCATAGGCTAATATCCTAATTGAATATGCTCCATTGCTTGACAGCATTGGACTCCAATTGTATGAACCTAATGGATCCATTTCCTCTGTTAGAGTAACCTTGCCATTATCTAAATTGGATATTTCATATTTAATATAGTGAGCAAAAAAGTTTAAATCAGCTTTTATTGCCGCATTTTTGTTTATTACTTGTCCATCATATATTCCTGATACATTTACTTTTGGATTCACATTTATACTTACAGGAATGGAATCACCTGCAACAAATTTGCCATTTTTATCGTATATTGCACCAGCTAAAATTTTATTGCCTGCATCCTCTATCTTTGGCATAAAATCATAGCTTCCATTTATATCTTTTCCTCTTGCTATTATAAATCCTTTTGCTGTTGCAGGATCCAACAAAAGAAATTTGACTTCATTTCCTTCAGTCATATATTTTTCTGTAGAACCTAATTGAAGCTTTGTCTTCCCTTCTATAGCTTGTCCAGGTGTTTGAGACAGTATTTTAACATCAGATAATTCTGTAGGTACTGCTTCTTTATTTGAATCAACATCTACAGTTCTTTGAGTATCATCCCAATCAACTCCTATGTTTAAAGCATTGCTAACCAACCTTAGTGGTACATAGGTACGATCTTTAAAAATCTTGGCTGCCACATCACTTATCTGATAATCGGCCCCATTGTTATATTCAACTAGATTGTTTCCTATCCTAAGAAGCACGGAATCATTTCCATTTTCAACTAAAACCGTTCTTGCATTATCATTCCATGTAACCTTAGCCCCTAGTTCCTCTGACATAAATCTAATAGGTACTAAAGTTCTGTCATTTTCAATAATTGGACTGGAAAGATTAGTAATATCCTTTCCATTTACGACCAATTTTATTGGATTAGCCGCCATGACTTTCGTACTGGAAATATTGCTAAGTGTCAGGATTCCTGCCATTGTCATAAATAACAATTTCTTCTTCATCCTTCTCATATATATAGCCACCTTCTTTTTCATTCATTTTATTTTCTTCTATTGTATCACATTGCAATACAATAACATATTACAAAGTTATTACATCATTCTAATTGCTATAATAGCTCCAATTTATTATTTAAAGCAAACTTCTCTATAACTAGACCTTTAAATTTTTCAACAGGTGTGGGCATAAATCTATCTTCTACCCAAGATAAATATAAAGTTCTTCTACATACTGGGCTCTTTATTCTTAAAATTGATACCTTATTTTCATCTATAGATGGAACCATCGGTAATATGGCAATTCCAAGCTTTGATGACACAAAAGCTGTAACTGCATTGCATTCCTCTGCTTCAAAGGCGATATTTGGCTTTATATTTGCCTTTTCAAATATCTTATCAAGCATCAATCGGATACCAGTGTTTTTATTAAGCAATATAATTGGTTCCTTAGCAATTTCTTCTAATTCAACTTCTTTTCTTTTAGCCAACCTATGCCCCTTATAAACTATCAAGAAAAGTTCCTGATCCAATATTGGAATTGAACTTATATATTCCGTAGAGCTATGGACACCGCTTATAGCCAAATCAGTTTTCCCATCCATTAAATCCTTTATTATATTTTTACTTGTATTTTGTATAAAATTGAAATTTATCTCTTTGTTTGAATTGTCTTCATAAAAATTCTCTATCATATTTGCTAGTAGGGATGATCCAACACTATAAATATACCCTAAATTTACAGTGCCATGGCTAGGGTCTATTAGTATATTTAACTGCTTCATACCTTCATCAAGCTTGTCTAGAGCTTCATTTACATAAGTAAGAAATAACTTTCCATAATTATTTAAAATAATCTTTTTACCCCTTTTTTCAAAAAGAGGTACGTTTAATTCCTTTTCCAGTTCGGATATGGAATAGCTAAGACTAGGCTGAGAAATCAATAGCTTCTCGGCTGCCCTTGTATAATGCTGTACTTCTGCCAATACCCTGAAATACTCTAATTGTTTTAAAGTCATACAATCATCCACCCTATTATATTCTTAATTTAAATATATCATAAAGTAATTTTTTGTGCTATATAATCATAGAAAATTTCTATCAATCTAATAAAATATAAGTATTAGACTTTTCTGACATTCCATAATAATATGTAATTAGAAAGAAACTAAACATGATATACATTAAATATTATATAGGAGGTATACAAATGGCTAAGGATAATAAAAGCTTAAGGGTTAAATATCCAGATTTATCGGATGAACAAATTGCCGAATTAGAAGAGGTGTTTTCTAAAGCTAGAACGGCACTAAAAGAAATTGAAACATTCGACCAAGAAAAAGTAGACCGATTAATCAGAACTGTAGCATGGTCAGTAGCTAATAAAAAGACTTTTGAGGAACTAGTAGCATTCGGTATCAAGGAAACGGGCTTAGGTGATCCAGTATCAAGAATGAACAAGAGATTCAAGATAAGAGGGGTTCTAAGAGATGCTCTTAGACAAAAAAGTGTTGGTATAGTAGAGGAAATTCCTGAAAAGGGAATCGTTAAATATGGTAAACCAGCTGGCATCATAGCTTCATTGATACCAACTACTAACCCAGACCTAACTCCAGCAGGAACAGCTATCAATGCTATAAAGGCAAGAGACGTAGTCATCTTCTCGCCACATCCACGTTCAAAACAGACTACTAATAAGACAGTGGAACTAATGAGAGAAGCCTTGAGAAAAGAAGGAGTAAATCCAGATGTTCTTCAATGTTTAAAGGGAAATCCAAATAAGGCTATGTCAATGGCAGTAGCAGCTGAAGCAGATTTAGTAATGGCTACAGGTGGACAAAACGTAGTAAGACGTGTATATACAGCAGGAACTCCAGCATATGGAGTAGGTGCAGGAAACTCATCAATGGTAATCGATGAAACTGCAGACATTAAAGAAGCAGCAAGAAACACAATGTTAAGCAAGACATCAGACTTCGGTTCAGGTTGTTCAGCAGATGGCAATTTAGTCATTGAAGCAAGCATATTTGATAAAATGGTAAAAGAACTTCAAAACGTTGGCGGATATTTAGCAAACGAAAAAGAAAAAGAAGCATTGAAAAAAGTAATGTGGGATGAAAATGGAAAGAGACTTGCAGATACAGTAGCTATAGCAGCAACTCAATTAGCAAAAATAGCAGGTTTTGAAATACCAGAGGATAGAAAATTCATAATGGTAATGGGTGATGGAATAGGTGAAGAACACTTATTTTCACATGAAAAATTGACAACTCTACTAGCATTATATAAATATAAAGGATTTGAACAAGCAATGGAAATGGTTAGAGAAATATTTGAAGTAGGTGGAAAAGGACACTCATGTGGAATATATTCCTTCAATGATGAACATATACACTTACATGCAATGAACGCACCAGTCAGTAGAATCATGGTACGTCAACCAAATTCAAAGGCAAATGCAGGTTCCTTCACAAATGGAATGCCTATGACATCTTCCTTAGGCTGTGGCACATGGGGAGGAAATATCATATCTGAAAATGTAAGTTTAAAGCATTATATGAACTTTACATGGGTATCAAAACCAATACCAGAGGACAGACCATCAGATGAAGAGTTATTTGGTGAATTTTATGATCCAGCTTTAGAACAATAGCTTATAACCAACTAATTTATGTTATATTTTGATTGCCTGAGAAGGGACTGCGTACTTAGTACCAGTCCCTTACTCAGGCTCCCCCTTTAATCCATATTTGAAAGCATATTTGTTATAGGAGGTACTACTTGTTTTTTCCTTGAAAGTACTCCTGGAGCATAGAAGGAATTATTAACAAGTGTTTTTCCAAATGCATTTGCTACAAGTGATTTATGTTCTCCAACAACAATCATTTCAGATGCCTCATTAAAAATATCTGTCAGCATTAAAATATAAATTGAATATCCAATTTCATGCGCCTTTGACTCCATTTGCATCAATAGGTCTTCACGCATATCCTTTAAGCTCTCAGCATCCATCGTATAAACCTGTGAGATACCTATCTTATCATCCTTTATTGTAAAAGTCTTTAAATCTTGATTCAATAATTCATGAGGTGACTTTCCTGT
>ENA-UOOR01002461-UOOR01002461.1-fermentation-metagenome-genome-assembly--contig:-NODE-2461-length-18617-cov-22.441709_pt1 | contig 18617 bp, 17 predicted proteins | sample MGYA00245780_ERZ724029 | MGnify/ENA primary metagenome ERZ724029 (study PRJEB28704, sample SAMN03018315) | fermentation metagenome | biome: anthropogenic terrestrial biome; feature: soil... | reverse complement strand
GCCGGCCGGCTGTGAAGATAGGTTGAATATGCTTATAATTAGTAAGGAAAGTGCGATTTTGAAAATAAGAACCCCTCCCGCCAACGCAATCAAAGATTGCTGGCGGGTCCCGGGAACCTTGTTACTTCGTAATAAGAACTCCTACCAGTTAACGCAATCAAGGATTGTGAACACATCCCGGGAACCTTATTTTATTCACAATAAAAAAAGCCGAGCTTTCGTATACAAAAGCCTGGCTTTCTCTTATTACTTTTTGGGCAATTTTTCTATTCTGACTTTTTCCGGTACGCAGAAGGGGAAAGTCCGGTTTTATTTTTAAATACTCGGGCGGAATGGCCGTTATAGTCCATGTTGCAGGCGGCAAAGGCTTGGGCGATGGAAAGGTTGGTATCCAGCAGCTTCTCCTTCAATTTACTGATTTTATAATTAGTATAATACTCATGAGGCGTTACACCGGTATGCTTCTTGAACAGCTTTGTGAAATGAGCTTTGCTGAGGTAGGCCGCCTTTGCTGTTTCGCTTAGGTCAAAAGGCTCCTGCCAATGGGTTTCTATGTATTCTTTGGCCAGGGCAATTTCTTCTTTCCCCCGGTATATTTTTTTAAAGATAAAAACAGCGGCAAAGCATTCTATCACACCATCGGCGTTTACCAAAGGAAAACATGTAATGTCTGAGTTTATGGTCTGTATATCCCTGTCTTCCACATTAAAATACCGAATCATGTCCTGATAGGGTGCATTGAAATCGGTGAGATATACGGTTTTGCCGGTCAATACCTGCCTGACCCGGTCCATAACGCCAAGGTCACGCACGATAGGGTCCTCAAAAACATTGTATCTGCCCACATGGGATTCCACGCTTTTTATGCCTATCATATCCAGCGTCGCTTTGTTAATCATCCTAGCCGTCCCGTCAAGGGAGAAAATCTGGATCGGATAGGGGAAGAACTCGATTACTTTCGCAAGCAGTTCCTGTTCCTTAAAAAGGGACTGGAAGGATTTTTCCAAGCTCCTTTGTGTATCCTTAACCTGATCTTTCATGGATTAGCCCTCGATTCTTTTTAACCTGACATTTTACGATAAGCGGAAGGAGAAACGCCGGTTTTATCTTTAAATACTTTGGCGGAGTGACCGTTATAATCCATATTGCAGGCGGCAAAGGCCTGGGCGATGGATAGGTTGGTATCCAGCAGCTTCTCCTTCAATTTACTGATTTTATGATTAGTATAATACTCATGTGGGGTGACGCCGGTATGCTTCTTGAACAGCTTGGTGAAATGGGCTTTACTGAGGCAGGCTGCCCTTGCCGTTGCGCTGGCGTCAAAAGGCTCCCGCCAGTGGCCTTCTATGTATTCCTTGGCCTTGGCGATTTCGTCCTTACCACGATAAACCCTCCTGTTGATCAAAAATGCCGCGACATAGATCACCCGTTTTTCGTCGTCCAAAAGAGGGAAAACCGTAATGTCCTGATATACGGCCTCTATATCGAAGTCCTTTACGCCGTATCGCTCTGCAATTTCTTCCAAAGGCACTCTGATATCCGGAAAAAAGACGGTTTCGCCCTTAAAAGCCCGCTTTAACACGGGGAGCTGGCCCGAGGCGACAATGTAAGGATCTTTGAATACATTGTATTTCCCGACAACCATGTCCGGGCTGATAGCATGATATTCAGTAAGCATAGCCTTATTCACCAGCACCGATGTTCCGTCCGGAGCGTAAATCTCAATCGGATAGGGGAAGCACTCAATCACCTTGGCAAGCAATTCTTCCTTTCCAAAGAACGATTGGAAGGATTCTATGATATTGTTTTGCATGTCTTTCATATTATTTTCCATTTTTTATCACCTTTTTATACCTGCCGTCTTCAGGCTTTTCTGCGTCCTTGGGGATGAGCCACATATTGCCCATTTTCTCCGTCCCATTAATCCGCCCGGCTACACAATACAGCATTACCATCCGGCTTCCGATACCCCATTTTTCTCCTGCTTCTTTCACAGTCATATAATTCAGCATGGTATCCCCCATATTGTTTTTTTTATTATACTACAGATTTCAGTATATTTCCATGTTTAGAAATATACTGGTACCGGAAATACCTGAACACTTTTAAGCACAACCCGAAATATTGCCGATTTTCTGCGAATCATTGATACGGTCAGTTGCGTAGCGGCACTGTACGGCTTGTGATGTCCTTTTTTCCTCAGCTTCCCTTACTGATGTAAAGAAAATGGCCGATGTCATCTGTGAAATTGAAGGGCTGGAAGTTAGGGGCCAAATGCCCCCAAAAGGCCGATGCCATGCGGCCTTGACCGCATGGCATCTATAACTACCTGAAATTTTGGTGCACCTGAGAGGAATCGAACCCCCGACACATGCCTTAGGAGGGCACTGCTCTATCCTTCTGAGCTACAGATGCACATTATTTTTAAATGTTACACTATTTTAACTCTTTTGTCAATATTGTTGTTACTTGAGTTTCCGCAAAATAATCCACAAGACCGTAAAATACAGTTTTACTTATCACAAGATTTGAAAAAACGTGAAAAATATAAGGAATCTCTATCACTTTTGTAGTAGAATTAGATTATCAAGAAATAACTCACTAAACAAAAAGGAAGGGATCCCTTATGTCTAATTTTACTACAAATACTTACACTTTGAAACGAGAAATTTTAAATTTTTCAAATAAAATTTCTAAAGAGCTTCCTAAGCCCGATAGAAAGTTTATTGCCGATATTACTTATGGTATGTTAGCCTCTAACAGCTGCCTTTTAACTGATGTCGCAGATCAACTTCATGAAGATTCTAAAAAGGTCAATATTGTTGAAAGACTTACCATGCATCTTGATGATGGTATTCCTAAAAAAGCTTTAATTTCATATCTTCACAATGTTCGTAAATGGATACCGAATGATCCTGTGGTTCACATCGATGACAGTGATGCTGTTAAACCATATGGTCATAAGTTTGAAGATATTGGTATGGTTCGTGATGGTTCTAAAAGCGGTAATTCTAAGAATGTATACGAGAAAGGATATCATGTAACGGAGGCCTGTGCCATTACTAAAAGTAATCACCCCGTCAGTATTTATTCTAAAATTCATTCTTCATTACAGACAAATTATACTTCTGCCAATACTTTTACATTTGAAGCTATGAAACGAGGTAAAGACTTGTTTGGCAAAGCAACATTCGTCATGGACAGAGGTTATGATGATAACAAAATGTTTCTTAAATTAGATGAATTAGAGCAGGATTATGTTATTCGTCTTACTGCAAAAAGGAAGCTGTTTTTCCATAACAAATGGGTTCCTGCTACACAGCTTAGAAATATGCGTAAAGGAAAAATTAAAACCTCTGTGTGCTATCATGGAAAAGAGCATGATGCTTATTTATCCCATGTTAAAGTACAAATTACTGCCTCCAAAAAAGATATATACCTTGTTCTTGTTTATGGTCTCTCTGACAATCCAATGATGCTTGCAACGAACAAGTCTCTTAAGTCTAAAGAGGATGTCGTTCGTATCGCAAGAATTTATTTTTCTCGTTGGCGTATTGAGGAATATTTCCGTGCTAAAAAACAGGTGTTTCAGTTGGAAAATTTCCGTGTAAGAAAGCTTAAAGCTATTAATGCTCTTAATTTTTATATTACGGTTTGCATGGCTTTTTTATCATTAATTTCCTTGAAGTCAGATACCAATACTCTTAAATCTTCAATTATTCAAAAAGCAGATCCTATCAAAGAAAAGGTCCGGTTTTTCTATTATCGGTTAGCTAAGGGCATTTCCAGCATTCTTTCATATGCCAAGGAAGGTGTAAGATTATGGTTCAAGCCTAAGCCACGACCAAAATATCGTCAACTTTGTATTAAACTTATCTGTTAGCTTTTGTAACTCCATATGCTTGCTTAAGCCTATTTTACTCTTAGGCTTGCTTTCCTGTACCGTTATCTTCTTTTAATTGCTTTTTTTATCCATTTTACCTCTGCTTTTCATAATTTTTATTTATTTCATCTTTATTTTCTTATTTTATTTGCTTTTTGCGGAAACTCAAATGTTGTTACCATATGCAGCTTTGCTCACGCAAAATTAACTGAAAAAAAATAAGTTTATTTTAAATAATAAACTGATGAGATCCTTCGCTATCGCTCAGGATGGCTAAAATAAATTCTTAAAAAACCTTGCTATCCTAACTAAAATATTAGCCTTTTCTATATTTTCATTCACTGCAGCATCAACCTGGCCAATTTCTTCTCCATTGACAAAAATACTTATCGTTCCGATTTTCTCACCTTTTGACAATGGTGCCTTAACTGATTCATTGTAAGTTATTTTGGTTGTAACCACGTCTTGAGTTTTAATTACCTTATTTAATTCTGACGCCGGGAAAACATCCGCCTTCCCTGCTTTTGAATTTGAAATATAAACCTTGTCAACTGCCTCAGATACATCCGTCAACTTTAATTTAATGAAGCTGTTTTTCCCGTACTCCAATAACTCAATTGTTTTATTTAGTCTGTCTTCATGAGTCTGAGCTCCTAAAATAATTCCTATAAGCCTGAAATCCTGCCCCTTTCCTTTAACCGGCATTGTTGATACTAAACAAATTCCTGCCTTGTCGGTATATCCTGTCTTCAAACCGTCAGCCCCTTCGATTATTCCTAATATAGGATTAGTTGCAGCCCTGCTGAAGTTCCTTTCAGGGATAACAAGCTCAGGTTGCTTTGTAATTTCCAAAATTTCAGGATATGTGCCAAGAACATGTTGTACCAACTTATACAAATCTGAAACAGACATATAGTTTTGCCCTGTTTCCTCATCGTTTATAGGCAGGCCGTGTGGATTGATAAAGCTTGCGGATAAAAGACCAAGCTCTGATGCTTTAGAATTCATCATGCTGACAAAATTAGATTGGGTTTTTCCTACATACTCAGCAACTGCAGTTGCACAATCATTCCCTGAGGTAATGAGCATTCCGTTTACCAAGGTTCTCAGTTTAATCGTTTCACCTGATAGGATTCCGAAATTGCTTCCTTCCGTAGCAGCAGCATGACCGCTGATTACAACATCATCATCAAGGGATATTTCACCTGCAGAAACCTTGTCCATCATCAAGGTATAAGTCATCAGCTTTGAAATGCTGGCGATTGCCAATTGCTGGTTTATATTATAATCATACAGTATTTCGCCTGTTTCTAAATCGCCGAGCAAGGCACCCTTGATGTTCTCATTTATATTTATATCTGCAAATACAACAGTAGTTGTAAGCATAATGATTAATAAACACAGGGAAAGTATTTTTCTGAGCTTCTTCATAAAAATCCCTCCAATCAATTATGCTATTAATTATACAATAATCCACTGATAAATGCATTAGGAATTTTAGAAATTTGTTGGAAAATTTGGTATTTTGTTAATTTTTGCGGTTTTGTCATATATCCAATTTATAATATCTTCATAAATGTTTTCTTTATCTAATTCATTTAATATTTCATGCCTGTCATCTTTGTATAGCTTTATTGTAACATCGGTAAGCTCTTTTTTGTATACGTCATATAATCTTTTGACATCCTTGCCCATATTTCCTACAGGATCAAGTTTCCCCGACAATAGTATTATGGGTAAATTTTTTGGTATTTTATACATGTAATCATTATTGTATAAATACAGCATTCCTTTAAACATATAATAAAAAGCATTCAAAGTAAAAATAAAATCAATTCTTTTATCTTTAATGTAATCATCTACTACTTCTTCATCTCTGCTAAGCCAGTCCGACTTGGTTTTAGCAGGTTCAAAATATTTATTGTTGCCTCCGATTGTCAGTTTATTTATAAATTTACTTCTGTATCTGCATCCTTTAATAACTGCCATCAGCTTAGAAATTATCAAACCTGCTTTTACAGATGAATATGGCTGATAACCGGTGCCTATAAGCAGTGCCCCATCCAAGTCATCATATATTGAAATATACTGCCTTACAAGAAATGAACCCATACTGTGACCTAAAATAAAATATGGCAGCTCTTCATATTCTTCTTTCAAAATTTCTCTTAGCTTTCGCATATCATCAATTACAGATTTGTTTCCGTCACCTTCACCAAAAAATCCGCGGTCTTCTTCAGTCATCACTGATGCTCCATGCCCAAGATGATCATTTCCTGCAGTCAGGATTCCATGTGCGGCCATAAATTGCGCAAAATAATCGTATCTGTCTATATGCTCAAGCATCCCGTGAGCAATTTGAAGCACACCTTTTATTTCAATATCAGGAATCCATTTAACCGCATGAATTTTTGATTTTTTATCAGCTGAATCATAATAAAACTCTTCTTTGGTTACCATAATTGCTCCATCAATTTAATTTGCAGCTATACAATTTCCCCGCCATCATATGACTCTCCGCCGCAATCAGGCATAATACCATATCTTATTGACCAAACATCTTTATATTTTAAAGCTTGGGAATGTATTTTAATTATATCTTCTTCAGGTACAGTTTTTATTACTTTAGCAGGTATTCCCGCAGCAACAGAAAAGGGAGGTATCTTTTGGTTATTTGTAACTACTGCACCTGCAGCAATAATGCTTCCCCTTCCTATAACAGCACCGTCCATAATAATTGCACCCATACCGATTAAGCAGTGACCTTCAATTTTACAGGCATGAACAGTTGCATTATGCCCAATTGTTACGTAATCTCCAATTATTGCAGGATACTCATCTGCAACATGCACAACGCTGTTATCTTGAATATTTGTATATCTTCCTATTTCTATGTAATTTACATCTCCTCTTACAACCGTGTTAAACCAAATACTTGAGTATTCTTTTATTGTAACCTTGCCTACTATTTGAGCACCATCGGCAATATATGTTTTTTCATCTATAATTGGTTTATTGCCTTCAAATTCTTTAATCATTCCAAGCCTCCCGCTGATTTTTACCGAACCAAATTTTAATCTCTCTTTCTGCACTTTCCTTAGAATCTGAACCGTGAACTGAATTCTCCTGCATTGATAAGGCGAATTTCCCCCTGATAGATTCCGGTTCAGCATTTTTAGGATCAGTTGCTCCGTTAATCCTTCTTGCCCGTTCTATTGCATTTGTACCTTCAATAATTAATGCGCACACATTTCCTCTTGTTATATAAGCAATAAGCTCATTGAAAAATGGTTTGTCCCTGTGTTCATAATAGTGTTTTTCTGCAATTTCAACAGACGGCTTTATCATTCTCATATCAGTTATTTGAAAATTCTTTTCATAAACTGAAATTATTTCACCCATAAGTTTTCTTTCAATTGCATCCGGTTTTATAAGTACTAAGGCTCTTTCCTTTTGTAAAAAGTCTGATATTTTTAAAAGCAGCTCATCAATATTATTAACTTCAAGTGACAGAGTTTCAATAGGACACATTCCCGAGCGGTCACGATTTTTTATATATGAAACCAATTTTTCGTATTCATATATAATAGTCGTATTTTTCAAAACATCTACAGCTTTTTCGGAAATAAGATTAGTGCTTAATTCCTTAATACCTGCATATGCATAAATCATTGCAGCTGCCTTACCGATAACCTTGTCAGCCGCACTTGAGCCTTGAAGTTCGTCTTTGAACTCATTAAAAGCTGTGTAAACAGGTTCAATTCCCTTATCTTTACTTAAAAAAACTACCTTTCCATCCTTGACAATTACTATTGTTTTTTTTTCATTATTTAATAAATTCTTTGCTAATTCAATATCTTTCATTATACACTCCGATAGAAATCCGTAATTTGTATTCATTATATCATAAGTGCAAGCCGCAAATCGGCTTGCTTCACACCGATACAATGAATACATAAGGGCAAAGACCCAAGTCTTTGCTTCATGATTTGTATTCATTATATCATAAGTGCAAGCCGCAAAATCGGCTTGCTTCACACCGATACAATGAATACATAAGGGCAAAGACCCAAGTCTTTGCTTCATGATTTGTATTCATTATAATATAGTAATTTATTATTTGCAATAATGAAAACCGGCATGGCTCCTTGTCAGTTAACGAATAAAAAACAAAATAAAATCCAAAATATTTGTTTGTTCAAATATTTTGGATTTATTTTTTTATTGAACTTCTATTCTTGAAACCCTTGCAAGCATGCTCCGGCACTTATTGGAACGGGTACTTTTCGTACGAATAATCGATGATTTGACCTCTAAAATAAACTTTCAATATTTTCATTAAGAATATCAGTTATAAACATATGACCCGGTGCATGGGTTATAACAATTTCAGGTTTAGCGTTTTCGATTGCAGCTTGCGGTGTAACTCCACATGCCCAAAATACCGGTACTTCTCCTTCTTTTATTATAACTGCATCGCCGTAATCAGGTTTATTGATATCCTTTATTCCTATTTCTGCAGGATCTCCGTAATGTATCGGGTCACCATGAACATGCGGGAATTTTCCTGTAATTTCATATGCCTTTTCTACATCCTCAGGTTTCATGGGTCTCATGCTTACAACAAATGGTCCATTGAATATTCCGGCCGGTTTGGTCGGTATATTTGTTTTATACATTGGAACATTACAACCCATTGTAATATGTCTAACTTCAATTCCTTCTTTTATCATTGCCTCTTCAAATGAAAAGCTGCAGCCAATAAGGAAACAAACGAAATCATCCCCCCAATACTTCTCTGCATTTAATACTTCATCTACCTTTACACCATTTTTATATATAAAATATTTTGGAATATCAGTAATGATGTTTGCATTATCAGCAGTTTTGTGTGTTGTAAAACTTCCGGGTTCTGTTATTTCAAGTATAGGACATGGTTTAGGATTATACTCTGCAAATAATTTAAAATCATCAGCATATTTTTTAGGTAATATTACCAGATTTGCTTGAGCATATCCGCCGCACATACCGGATGTCGGTTCTTGAATTTTTTCTTCTCTTATTAATTGCCTTACTTCTTTTGGAGAAAAATCGTGGTATTTATTAGCCATATATCTTATCCTTTCTATACAATAACTATCTTGCACATTTGACATACTCCCATAACTTATAGAAGCGGGGCTTCTCGTTCGGGTAATCTGATGTGATTACACCATAAGCGAGCTATCCCCGGATTCTTGGAAGTTTAAGTTAATTATCTTAATACAAATCTTGTGCCCTTTTATAGGCATTTTCCATCAACTTGTTCTTATCTACAATAACCTTATGATATTTGCCCTCACACATCCTGCCGTTTGAATCGGCACCTACGAAATCAACGAGTATCCTGTTGCCGTCTACTTTTTCAACCGTAAGTATCAGTGTTATTGTATCCCCCACCAATGTTGGATTTATATGAGAAAGTTCTAATTTATTCCCAACAGTTAAATATTGCTGCGGAAGTAAATTGTCAAGCATCTTACATGAAGCTTCAACAATCATGGTCATAAGAGCAGGAGTTGAAACAAGATTTTCTATTGAAGAAGTATTAGCAACATAAGCATCAGAAGCATTAGTCTGCTTTTGATATGTCGTTGAAAGCCCTTCAGTAATTTTATTTTTCATAATGTCCACCTCCATATTATTTTTAATTTTCCTTAATCGTATGTTTGAAAATTATTGAACCTCTTGAACGTCTACCACGTAGTTTACTCCGTTTATAACAATATTCATTTTTCTTACAGGTCCAATGTTCACATATTCTGCCTTTTCAACAGGTACTTCAATTACTCTTTGTGAATTTGCTATTTGAGCTTTTATTTCAGAAAGTTTTTGCTCATACTCTTTATATAATTTATGTGCTTCTTCCAATGTTATTTTTTCAAATACTAATTCACTGCCTTCGCCCATTTGAGAAAGCATCGGTAAGTCAGTTGAAATAACAGTAGCAATTTTTGTATAACCTCCTGCTGTTTGTCTGTCTGCCATAAGTATAATAGGAAGCCCGTTAGCAGGCACCTGTACAGATCCGAATAAAGCACCGTCAGAAATTATGTCGGCTTTTTCTATATGTTTAATAGTTTTTCCGCCAAGCCTGTACCCCATTCTATCTGCTTCCTTGGTTATTTTATATCCATCAGTACTTAAAAAAGTATTTATACCTTCTTCAGTAAAATAATCATCCTGAGGACCTAAAACCACCCTTACATTACCTTTTCTTTTAAACTCCGGGATATATTTTGGCTCCATGAATTTTCCGTAAACTATTTTGTCGGATACCTTAATTTCCAACTCATCATAATTCATCAGTTTTCTGCCTTTAAAACCGCCGATTCCTGTTTTTAAGTAAGTTGATTTGCTGTTGTTTAATAGAGGTACCTCAATTGAACCGCTGAAAGCTATATAGGCTCTAAGACCGCTTGTTACAACTCCAAGGGATAATGTGTCACCCTTTGTAGCTTTGTAGCTTTCCCACATTGAAATTTCTTTGCCGTTTAATGCAGGTTTCATGTTTGCACCTGTTACTGCAAATGATATATCGCAGTCAAATTCCAATTCCGGTCCCAATAGAGTAGCTTCCAATACAGCTTCGTTCTCTTTATTTCCAACCAAGAAATTAGCGACTCTATATGAAAAATTGTCCATAGCTCCTGCAACAGGCATTCCGAATTTTTGGTAACCGATACGTCCTAAATCTTGAACTGTGGTTAAAAATCCACCTTTCTTAACTTTTATACTACTCACGCAGGTCACCTCCTTCAGAAACTATTACTTTTACTTCATATGTACCTTCTTCTACCTGCTTTTTAATTTCCAAGTATTCTTCCTCACTTACTGATACATATCTTACATAATCACCTGCACTAAGCATAACCGGAGGCTCTTTATCAGGATCGTATAACTTTAATGGAGTCCTTCCAATCAACTGCCACCCTCCCGGTGTTTCTGACGGATACATTCCTGTTTGCGCCCCTGCAATTCCCACAGAGCCTGCAGGAATTTTTGTTCTTGGTGAAGACAATCTTGGCGTAGCAATCTTATCGCTCATACCACCTAAGTATGTGAACCCGGGAGTAAATCCCATCATATAAACCAGATAATCAGTACCTGTATGAATTTTTATAACCTCATCCACAGTTATATTGTTATGTTCTGCAACAAAGTTAATATCAGGTCCATATTCTCCGCCATATACAGTAGGAAACTCCACAATTCGAATTTCTTCATCTTGACTTTCTACTTGCTTGCTGCTCATAGAATCAAGAGTTGAAATTAATTCGGAATATTCTATCCTTAACGGTTCATACATAATCATTAAAGACCTGTATGTGGGCAACAATTCTTCTATTCCATCAATTTTAGCTTCATCTATTGATTTAACAACATTTCTGATTTTAGCATTGATTTCTTTGGAAATTTCATTGCCAAATTCCATAACTACAGCTTTATCTCCTGCAGAAAGGTATTTTATCTTTTCATACATAACATTATTCCTTTCTTTAATTCTTGTTTATGCCCACAATGATGCTATGCCGGTAAGTGATCTTAATCCTAAAACAGCTGTTACTGCAACAACCATCCAACCTAATATAAATAACCATTGCGCATGCTTGTATTCTCCCACAATGTCTTTTCTCTTAGAAGCTACAAGCATTGTTCCTAATGTAAGCGGTAAAATAAGTCCGTTTAATGAGCCTACTATAACCAATACTTTTGCAGGGCTTCCTACGAATATTTGTATTGCAGTTGATGCTACAATAAACCCTATGGTAGTAATATTAACATGATCTCCTATAGGTTTAATCAATGTTCTTAAGAAAGAAACGGAAGTGAAAGCTGCTCCAACAACAGATGTTAATGCAGCGGCAGCCATTACCAATCCAAAAATTTTATAGCCTAAAGTACCTGCTGCTATTTGGAATGCCGATGCTGCAGGGTTAGTAGGGTCTAATGTAGCTCCTGCTGAAACAACACCTAAAACAGCTAAGAACAGGAGTACTCTTACAATAGTTGCAACTCCCATACCCATCATTGCTGATTGGTTAACTCTATCTAAATTTTCTTCTCCCACGATTCCTGCATCAACAAGTCTGTGTCCGCCTGAAAAAGAAATGTATCCGCCAACTGTCCCTCCTATCAATGTCAATATTTGCAGATAAGGGAATGAGCTGGGTACGAATGTTTCTTTTATAGCTGAACCAACCGGTGGCTTTGATGAAATTGCAACGTATAATATCAATACAATCATTAATGCACCGCAAAATGTTGCAAATTTGTCCATTGCATTTCCAACTTGTTTAACAGAGAATATGATTATACCGATAATTCCCGAAATAGCTATTGCTACATTTAAATCTAATCCAAACAAAACCTGTAACCCTAATCCGGCTCCGCCTACATTACCGATGTTGAAAGCCAATCCGCCCATAGCAACCAATATTGCTACTACATATCCCAATCCGGGCATTACTTTATTTGCTATATCCTGGCCTCTTGCTTTAGAAATACATATAACTCTCCAAATGTTAACCTGAGCAATCAAAGAAAAAATAACTGATATTAAAACAACGAATCCAAATGTTGGTCCTAATTGTGCCGTAAAAGTAGTAGTTTGTGTTAAAAATCCAGGTCCTATTGCAGATGTTGCCATCAAAAATGCAGCACCTATAAGTATTGACTTATCTTTTGACTTGTCTCTTTCACTCATAATATTATCTCCTTATTATTAAAATTTTTAGTCGGCTAAGTATTGTTAAACCGCTATTTTTGTTAAAATAATTTTTAAGTTCTAAAAAGTAAATATAAATATTTTGCTTTCTTCAAATTGTTAAATAAAATCTTTTAAAGGCATTATCACAACACCTTCATCTTCCAATGCTTTTCTTATTGATTTTACAAACTCAACAGCTTTAGGATTATCGCCATGTACGCAAATTGAATCCGCTTTAATATCAATATCTTCTCCGGTGATGGCCTGAACCTTGCCTTCTTTAACCATCCTGACAACTCTTGAAAGTGCAAGAGTTTCATCAGTTATCATGGAACCTTCCAATTTCCTTGAAACCAGTGTCCCGTCAGTATTATAAGCCCTGTCAGCAAATACTTCATTTGCCGTCTTAAGTCCTACTGCCTTGCCTGCCTTTATCATTTCACTGTTTGCAAGACCCATCAAAATTAAGTTTTTGTCAACTTCGTAAATAGCCTCTGCAATTGCCATAGCTAATTCCGGATCTTTTGCTGCCATGTTGTATAAACCGCCATGAGCTTTAACATGTTGCAGCTCGGTTCCATTGCTTTTAGCAAATGCCCACAAAGCGCCTATTTGATATTTCACATAGTTCTTTGCTTCCTCTTTTGTTACCTTCATTTCTCTTCTGCCAAATCCCATTAAATCAGGGAATCCGGGATGTGCGCCAATGTAAGTGTCTTCCTTAATAGCCAGATCAACTGTTTTTTGCATTACCATCGCATCTCCTGCATGCCATCCGCATGCAATATTTGCTGACGAAACGTATTTAAGTACTTCAGAATCCAAACCAAGTTTATAATTTCCAAAGCTTTCGCCAACATCACTGTTTAAATCTACCTTGTACAATTGTAATCACCTCCTGACGATATTATATGCAATAATTATGCCATTATTAAATTGTACAGTAATTACCGTATTTCAATAAAGAGTAATGAATAATATAAATTATTGTGTTCGAATGTGCTCAAATAAAGAGCGATTCCGCTCCCCGAATCGCTTTTGATATTACTATGGGACTATAAAAATTTAATTGTTTCAATTAAAATATTTTTCCATTCTTCTTTTAAAGGCAAACCTGCTTATCCCTAACATTTCCGCAGCTTTAGTATAGTTATTGCCGCAGTACTTTAAAGCAGATTTGATATAATAGCTCTCCATTTCCATAACTTCATTTTCCAAAGAAAAATCTCCTGAAAAGAGCTTACTGCTTACCTCATCTAATTTAATTTTTGAAAATTCAGGACCTCCATTTAAAGCACTTCTGATTTCGAGGGGTAAATCAATGATATCAATGTATTCACTCTCTCCTAATATTACAATTCTTTCTATAACATTTCTTAGCTCCCTGACATTACCCTTCCATGAGTATAATAACAGTGCTTCTTTGGCTTTGTCAGTAAATCCTTTTATCTTTTTATTGAATTTACAGTTATATTCATCTAAAAAGTGATTTGCTAAGATTAATACATCATCGCCTCTTTCACGCAAAAGAGGCAGATAAACAGGTACTACATTCAATCTGTAATACAAGTCCTCTCTGAATTCCTTATCTTCTATGGCCTTTTCCAAGTCTTTATTAGTTGCAGCAATAATTCTGATATCTACTTCAATATCTTCTAATCCACCCACCCTTTTAAATTTTTTTTCATCTAAAAATCTTAATAGTTTAGGCTGTACTTCCATTGGCAGTTCTGCAATTTCATCCAAAAAAACTGTACTTCCGTCGGCAATTTCCATCAATCCCTTTTTTCTGTTGTTTGCTCCTGTAAATGCATTCTTTTCAAATCCAAAAAGTTCACTTTCTATGAGCTGCTGGGGAATAGCACCACAATTAAGCTTCAGCATGGAAGATTCTCTCCTTATGCTGCGGTTATGGATGGCAGAAGCTACAAGATCTTTACCTGTACCGGTTTCACCTCTGATGAGAACAGTTACATTATCATTTTTTGACAATATATCAATTTTATCGTAAACATCCTTCATGAGAGGATGGTTCCCTTTTATGGGCTTCTTATTTGTATCTTTTTCTTTTTCTTTCTCCAATAAATAAATTTTGTTTTGAAGTTTTAAATTTTCTGCAATCCTTTTTATTATAATCTCTACATCCAGCAAATCAAAGGGTTTGTTAATGTAGTCAAAAGCACCAAGCCTTATTGCCATAACAGCAGTATTGATGTCTCCATAAGCTGTTATAATAACTACCTCGACTTTTCTATCTATTTCTTTTATTTTAGGTAGAATATCCAATCCATTTTCACCGGCTAAACGCATATCGAGAAAAACTATATGAGGTTTATATTCTTTAACCTTTTCAAGAGCAATTTTGCCGGTTGCAGCAGTGCTTATGCTATATCCCAAATCTTTCAATGCTTCCTTCAAAGATAATCTTATAGTCTCTTCATCGTCAACAATCAATATTCTAATTTTCATTTGCTACCTCCATTTATCGGAAACTTGATTATTACTTTAGTTCCTTCACTCACTGCACTCTGTATATCTATTTCTCCCTGATTGCCCATTACCAATTCATATACTACTGATAACCCAAGTCCTGTTCCTTGAGAGCCGGTAGTAAAAAAAGGATTGAATACCTTTGATAGATCTTCAGGCGGTATCCCGCATCCATTATCATGAAAAATAATTTCTATAAATTCTTCCCTTTCTGAGCAATTATTGAAAATAATATGTAAAATTCCTCCTTTATCCATTGCATTAAAAGCATTGTTGATTATGTTGATAAATATCTGCTCAGTTTGAGCCTTGTCCACATATGCAAAAGTTTTTCGGCAGGCATTCTTAATATTTATTTCAATATTATTTTCTTTGGCAGTCTCCGCAATTAAATTTAATGATTTGTCTAAAACCTCCATCAAATCTGTTTTTTCAAAACAAGGTACCCTTGGTTTTGCAAAGTCCAATAAATCTGTAGTTAAATAATTAAGTCTGTCGATTTCAAAAAGTACCCCATTAAGTAATTTTTTATTTGAAATATTCATCTCTCTATCTTCTTTGCACAACCTGTTTTTTAAAACCTGTATGCTTGTCTTCATGCCTGCCAAGGGATTTCGTACTTCATGGGCAATACCTGATGCAAATTGACCTATGGTAGTCAATCTATCCAATGTACTCATGCTGTTTTCAATTCTTTTTCTTTCGGTTATATCGTTAAAACTGCATATGGCTCCGCTAATAACCCCGTCTCCTCCTATCAATAAAGAAGTTGTAACATCGATATATATTTTACTTCCTCCATATCCGTCATCAAATGCAAGGATTTTATTTATCTTTATCTTTGTACTTAGTGTTTCCCTTATTTGATTATGCAAATATTCCTTGACAATGCCAATTTTTTCTCCTTCAGAAGTCAGAAAGTTTTCGGCAGTATGATTTATGGATAATATACATCCATGCTGGTCAGCAGTTATTATGCCGGCTGATATATTTCTTAAAATGTCATCGTTAAATTTCGTTGCTTCTAACAATCTATCTGTATTGATTTGCACTGTATCGAGAACTTTGTTAAAAGCATCAGTCAATGTTCCTATTTCATCATTTCTGTTTATTTCTATTCTTTCTTTATAAATTCCGTCAGCTATAATTTTATCACAGAGTTCAGCTAACATTTTAATCGGCTTCGATATATTGTGAGAAATTAAATATGATGCATGCATAGAAAGTACCAGGGCAATCAAAGCAATTAATATTATATATTGTTGGCTATACAATACTTCACTTAATAAACCATTTCTATTTAAGCTGTAAGTTATGACCCAGTTCCACTTATCATATCTTTGATATGTGAAAATATAAGTGCCTACGGTCACTGAATTCGGGCCGGTATCCAATTCTTCATTCATTAAGTCTTCAATGAAGTTATTATTTTGAGCAGTATTTAATAAAATTTCATCATCGCTGAAAATAAAAAGATTGTTTTTGCTTAAACTCTTATAATAATTAATAATAAATGCTTTAGCACCAATATCATCTTTTATGTCATTGCTAACTTTTTCAATAATAAGAATCATCTCTTCTAAATTCTGATATGCGATATTTATATTATTATTCAATAATAAATTATATCCGTTTACAATAGAAACAATTAAAATTATAAAAATAGATACCATCAATAAAATCATAAAAGGAACGAGTATTTTTTTTTCAATATTATTTTTCATTATTATTGCCTTCCCTTTTTATGAACATATTCAAATACCATATACAAGGCAAAACTTAATTGCTATATATTTGAAAAGAATTCGTTAATAAATAATAGAATCCTGCCTTGATATCGGATATGTAGTTGTCAAACAAAACATTTCCCATAAGAGGATTCTATTATATTGTACCACAAAATAATATTAAAGAAAATATATAATGGACAAAATTTAAGTCAGGTCTACCTGTTTCCCTGTTGATTGCTATTTTGTTATCTTTTCCAAACTCCTCATATAAGGTCTTAAAGCAATGGGGACAGTAACAGTACCATCTTCATTCTGATAATTTTCAAGAATTGCAGCAAATGTTCTTCCCACAGCAAGTCCTGAACCATTTAGAGTGTGAATATACTCTAATTTTCCCTTTTCTTCAGGTCTGAATTTGATATTGGCCCTTCTTGCCTGAAAATCTTCAAAATTTGAGCAAGAAGAAATTTCAACATATCTGTTGTAGCTTGGCATCCATACTTCCAAGTCATAAGTCTTGGCAGAGCTGAAACCAATATCTCCGGTGCATAGTTCTACTACCCTGTAAGGAAGACCTAATCCCTTTAATATTTCTTCAGCGAAATTTGTCAGTATTTCAAGCTGAGCATAAGAATCTTCAGGTTTAGCATACATAACCATTTCAACCTTGTCAAACTGATGATTTCGTATTAAGCCTCTTGTGTCTCTTCCGGCGGAGCCTGCTTCTGCCCTGAAGCATGGTGTATAAGCAGTCATGTACATTGGAAGGTCTTTTTCATCCAACACCTCATTGCGGTAAATATTGGTTACAGGCACTTCAGCAGTAGGAATTAAATAATATTCCCTTTGATTAAGCTTAAACATATCTTCTTCAAATTTAGGAAGCTGTCCTGTTCCTATCATACTGTCCCTGTTTACCATAAACGGAGGAGATATTTCCGTAAATCCATGATCTAAAGTATGCTTGTCGAGCATATATGCCGTAATTGCTCTTTCCAATCTCGCCCCGGCTCCCTTGAACATAGAAAAGCGGGTTCCGGTAATTTTGGTTGCCCTTTCAAAGTCAAGGATATTTAGGTTCACTCCTAAATCCCAATGTGCCTTTAATTCAAAATCAAACTTTCTTGGTTCTCCCCATTTTCTTATTTCCTTGTTGTCTTCATCTGACGCACCTACAGTGATATCAGGATTTGGAGTGTTTGGAATGTTCAACAGCTCTTCTTCTATTTTTTCATCGATTTCTTTTACTTCGCCGTCCAAAGCCTTTACCTTTTCAGCCAATTCCTTCATTTCCTGAAGAATTGCCGTCACATCTTTTCCTTCTTTTTTAAGCAGAGGAACCTGTTTAGATACTTTGTTCTGTTCTGCCTTCATATTCTCCACTTCAACAAGTTTTTCTCTCCTTGCTTGGTCTAATTCAAGTACTTTATCCAGACTAAGTTCTGAATTCCTTCTTTTTAGCAGTGCCTCTACCTCTTGCGAGTTGTTTCTGATTCTTTTAATATCTAACATTTTTTACCTCCATAATTAAATTTAATATACTTAAGTTATTTACTTTTTAAAACTAAAAAACTCCCGCCTCTGTTTAGAGGCGAGAGATACTCGCGGTGCCACCCTAATTATTATACCGACGGGGTACATACCTCGTTCCTAAAAGACTTTCCCTATTAATAGAGGTGTGTCCCTATACCTTGATATAATCACTTTAAAAAGTTAACGCCTTCAACGTCTATGGTTTTTACCCCTTAGATACTCCGGAACGGAT
>ENA-UOOR01002460-UOOR01002460.1-fermentation-metagenome-genome-assembly--contig:-NODE-2460-length-18640-cov-17.832123_pt1 | contig 18640 bp, 23 predicted proteins | sample MGYA00245780_ERZ724029 | MGnify/ENA primary metagenome ERZ724029 (study PRJEB28704, sample SAMN03018315) | fermentation metagenome | biome: anthropogenic terrestrial biome; feature: soil... | reverse complement strand
TTTAATACCATGGGTTTGGTAAAATAGAGCTTCTCTACTACGGAAGGTTGTGGAAAATAAAACCACACCTGCTTCAAATTGGTCTACCTTACTGCAAGGTTGACCGGAGGAATATTCTCTAAAAGTTAAAATCTTGCTAATTGTATTCCTTCTAAAAATATCTTACAATATTTAGAAACGGAGGTGAGAATTATGAGTTATGATTATGTAGCTCCCGAAATGTGGAAAAAACTTGCACTGGATTTTTCCAAACGCTGGTTGGCCCATGATGGACTGTGGTTTCAAGCCGTTGAACGCAATTTTGGAATTGATAATGCTATAAAATGTGATATAGAGGCCTGGGAAAAGATGACCGTGCTTGAAGCAAAACGAATAATGGAATTATTAAATATTGAACCCGGCGGAGGGCTGGAGGCTCTGGAACAATGCCTTAAGTACAGACTTTATTCCTTCCTGAACGAACAGGAAATAAAAAGAGTCGATGATAAAACCCTGATTTTCTCTATGAACGCATGCCGGGTTCAGGCGGCCCGACAGAAAAAGGGTCTGGAATTTTTCCAATGTAAACCGGTGGGCGTAGTTGAATACGGCAACTTCGCTAAAACAGTCGATCCCCGCATCAAAACCAGATGCATAGGCTGTCCCCCGGACGAAGTACCTCCTGAATGGCATTGCTGCTGGGAATTTACGATAGAGTAAACAGGATAGAATCTACAAGAGTAAACCGTTTTTAGGTATAAAAGAACCTAAAAACGGTTTTTTTGTGCGAAAACGAAAGAAGGAGCCATGACCGAAGAATTCCTAGGTGTTCAATGCAAAGCGCGATAATCTTTGGCAGATATTTATTCAATTAAAATTATTCATAGCCTTCATTTACGTCGAAAAAGCAGGATGCTGTCGTTTCTAATGGATGATTAAAATAGTGACATCTTGTTGTCGTAGCAATATTGCAGAATTAAAGAGGTAGAACAATGTTCTATATAGAAAATATTAATAACAATTATAAAATTTAAACTGAATATGTAAAATAATGCCGATATTATGGAGGGGTGGTTAACAGGAATTACCGAAAGGTGATCTTTAAATGATGAAAGAAAATACAATTGCACATATTCGAAATTCAGTATTTGAATGTTTGGTTGATCCGGCTCAGTTTGTTAAGTTGAAAAGCGATCTGGAGAAGATAATAGATACCAATCAGGATAGCCTTCGTTACTATCTCTTAGGTTCAAACTGGAAAAGGCGAGTAGAGCATGTAGGTGCAAAAGCAACTTATGATCCTGAGGGAACAATGGTTTTATAGCGCGAACCTGTAATGGTTGGATAAACTATGGGAGGTTCGCGATAGCTGGGAATAAGGAACCAGGATTGATTAATTATCTTTTTTGTATATAGTATTGAAGAATAAATTGAGTTTCGCGGAAACTACAAAAGTAGAGCCCTTTATATCTCATGTTTATTAATGACAGTCGCACCTCTCATGGGTGCGTGGATTGAAACTATAAAAGTCGAGCCTGGCAGGCGGCCAGACATAGGTGTCGCACCTCTCATGGGTGCGTGGATTGAAACGGCTTCAATAATGTGATAAACAATTCCGGATGGCCGTCGCACCTCTCATGGGTGCGTGGATTGAAACATAACTTCTCTGGCCAGATCAAGGGAATAATACTGTCGCACCTCTCATGGGTGCGTGGATTGAAACATACTCTCACCGCCCAGCTGCTATGAATAGCGAAGTCGCACCTCTCATGGGTGCGTGGATTGAAACATAACTGTTCTGGACACTGCCGACGTATTCATCCGTCGCACCTCTCATGGGTGCGTGGATTGAAACTTGCCATAATGCACACCATGGAGGGAAAATGACCGTCGCACCTCTCATGGGTGCGTGGATTGAAACTCCAACTGCCAGGCGTAACGGCCCGGGGCCCAGGTCGCACCTCTCATGGGTGCGTGGATTGAAACAGTTTCTCCGGTTTTAAGGTCTGCTAGAGCTTCCGTCGCACCTCTCATGGGTGCGTGGATTGAAACCATTACACCATCGCCACCTTCCCCCGGTTAGCCGCGTCGCACCTCTCATGGGTGCGTGGATTGAAACAATTTAGCTAAGCTTATACTACGAGACCATACGCTATACGGTCGCACCTCTCATGGGTGCGTGGATTGAAACAATAATCTGGGGCATACCGCCAGGTATGCGCACTAGTCGCACCTCTCATGGGTGCGTGGATTGAAACCGATACAGTATTGTCCACCGTTTTTACCTCCTTTTGTCGCACCTCTCATGGGTGCGTGGATTGAAACATTCCAGAAGATGCAGTTTTAGAGAAAGAAAAGCGGGTCGCACCTCTCATGGGTGCGTGGATTGAAACGTGGCAGAGCAGAATCAAGTTGATAAAATAATAAAGTCGCACCTCTCATGGGTGCGTGGATTGAAACGAATAGGAGGTAATGAAATGCAAATAGGACGAAAAAGTCGCACCTCTCATGGGTGCGTGGATTGAAACTTATGTAATTGCTGATGCACCTATGTATGTTAAGTCGCACCTCTCATGGGTGCGTGGATTGAAACATAGATTAATCATCCTCTAAATCTAAATATCTCTGTCGCACCTCTCATGGGTGCGTGGATTGAAACGTACTAATAAATGGATCATCTCCTTTGGATCATGTGTCGCACCTCTCATGGGTGCGTGGATTGAAACCGCGACCTGGACGCATACTGGCAAGTATTTGAAAGTCGCACCTCTCATGGGTGCGTGGATTGAAACTCCCAATAAATCGGGAGACTACGCAAAATCCTGGGCTGTCGCACCTCTCATGGGTGCGTGGATTGAAACGAGTTTGACGGCGATGCAAATAAGACCCGGCACGGTCGCACCTCTCATGGGTGCGTGGATTGAAACATGTTTCCAAACCACTTTATTATTGCTTGTGCCGGTCGCACCTCTCATGGGTGCGTGGATTGAAACTGACATAGACTCAAAAACCGACTTGGCCATGTAGCCGTCGCACCTCTCATGGGTGCGTGGATTGAAACACCTCTTTGCACATGAGCTGCAGTTCGATGTGCCGTCGCACCTCTCATGGGTGCGTGGATTGAAACTGCTATAATGTCCCCTAATTACATCCACTCGATTGTCGCACCTCTCATGGGTGCGTGGATTGAAACAATAAAACAAATGATTTCGTGGCGTCCACAGGCGAGTCGCACCTCTCATGGGTGCGTGGATTGAAACTGCAAGAATACATCGAAGCCGATGACCAGTACCGTCGCACCTCTCATGGGTGCGTGGATTGAAACGCGCAGCATCTCAAGCTCTTCAATGTTCAAAGCCGTCGCACCTCTCATGGGTGCGTGGATTGAAACACGCCGTCGCGCATAGCTTTTGCTCTGGTCGGTAGGTCGCACCTCTCATGGGTGCGTGGATTGAAACCGTACCTTGATACGATTTCTGCCGGCTGAACACAGTCGCACCTCTCATGGGTGCGTGGATTGAAACATAGTCGTACTGTTCTGATAGTAGTCCGGGAGATGTCGCACCTCTCATGGGTGCGTGGATTGAAACCTCTAACTCCCATATTTGCTGTTGGGTCAATAACTGTCGCACCTCTCATGGGTGCGTGGATTGAAACCGCTGCCCCATCATCCGCCGCACCTCTCCGTAACGTCGCACCTCTCATGGGTGCGTGGATTGAAACTACTCATTCTAGGGGCGGTTCCAGGGATATTGTATGTCGCACCTCTCATGGGTGCGTGGATTGAAACTTTAAAGGAGGCGCAGAAAAGCTAGGCAAAACTGGTCGCACCTCTCATGGGTGCGTGGATTGAAACAGCCCCTGTTATGTGTTTTACCGCATCTCCAGCATGTCGCACCTCTCATGGGTGCGTGGATTGAAACTCCAAAGCGGATCCGGACGCTCCCACGTAATGAATGTCGCACCTCTCATGGGTGCGTGGATTGAAACCCTTTGCATGTTAGGCAAGGTACTAAAACCCGCCCGTCGCACCTCTCATGGGTGCGTGGATTGAAACTGAGTCGTGCAGGGATACAAAGCCCTCCTGAGATTGTCGCACCTCTCATGGGTGCGTGGATTGAAACAATAATAGGTTAACTGTATCTGATGTTAATTTTGTCGCACCTCTCATGGGTGCGTGGATTGAAACAGGCTTGGAAATAAAGAAGATATACCTGATGGTGTTGTCGCACCTCTCATGGGTGCGTGGATTGAAACTTAAACCTTGTCCACTAGCATCATTCATGGGCGATAGTCGCACCTCTCATGGGTGCGTGGATTGAAACAATAAACTGTTCTTTTGTCATTTTACATTCCCCTTTCGTCGCACCTCTCATGGGTGCGTGGATTGAAACGCTATTACTTCGACAGATTTAGTGGCGGGTTTACAGTCGCACCTCTCATGGGTGCGTGGATTGAAACTGTTTTCCCTCTAACTTGCTCCAGTAAAAACTCTTGTCGCACCTCTCATGGGTGCGTGGATTGAAACGGAGCATAGCCGCTAGGGAGTGAACCGTGAAGCCCGTCGCACCTCTCATGGGTGCGTGGATTGAAACCTATGCTTGATGGTACTGTCCCCGTAGTATTACCGTCGCACCTCTCATGGGTGCGTGGATTGAAACATCATCATTTAAGTGTTGATTATTGTAAGTCGTACGTCGCACCTCTCATGGGTGCGTGGATTGAAACAATAGCATTCTGCAAAACGTCTATTACCCCATCAAGTCGCACCTCTCATGGGTGCGTGGATTGAAACTGAAACACAAAGAATGTATTAAACTGTTGTTAGCTGTCGCACCTCTCATGGGTGCGTGGATTGAAACTGGTTGGCGATGGCAAACCGACCGCCGCCCAGTAGGTCGCACCTCTCATGGGTGCGTGGATTGAAACCGCCCAGGCTTCCTTTTAAGCCATTCCATACCCCTGTCGCACCTCTCATGGGTGCGTGGATTGAAACCGTGAATAACAAACTAAGTATTGCCGGTACCGAATGTCGCACCTCTCATGGGTGCGTGGATTGAAACACCGAAGAAATGGCTAATGCCGTTGGCGTGCAAGGGTCGCACCTCTCATGGGTGCGTGGATTGAAACAGGAAAAACAATGTCTATGGTAGATTATTTGGAGCGAGTCGCACCTCTCATGGGTGCGTGGATTGAAACTCCTCCATTGAGTGAGGATTTGGCTTGTTTGATTGTCGCACCTCTCATGGGTGCGTGGATTGAAACCCGCTGAAACGCCCGGTATTGCTCTTCCCCTATTGTCGCACCTCTCATGGGTGCGTGGATTGAAACCATCCCCGGCGGCTTATCCCGCCTGCAGGTTCCATGTCGCACCTCTCATGGGTGCGTGGATTGAAACAAAGGCTGATGGATTTGCTGGATGAGGATGCGGAAGTCGCACCTCTCATGGGTGCGTGGATTGAAACTGGTTGGCGATGGCAAACCGACCGCCGCCCAGTAGGTCGCACCTCTCATGGGTGCGTGGATTGAAACCTGAGGCCGGAACCGGGCTTCACGGTTCTCTCCCTGTCGCACCTCTCATGGGTGCGTGGATTGAAACGCTTAAGGCAATTAAAGGAGGTAATGGCATGACAGTCGCACCTCTCATGGGTGCGTGGATTGAAACCATCCCCGGCGGCTTATCCCGCCTGCAGGTTCCATGTCGCACCTCTCATGGGTGCGTGGATTGAAACAATCCAAGATCATTATACGCCTACGACCTCAAAGAGTCGCACCTCTCATGGGTGCGTGGATTGAAACCAGCCAAAGAGTGGAATATTATCCTCCTCAGCTTTGTCGCACCTCTCATGGGTGCGTGGATTGAAACTTAATCTGCGGGTACCTACTGAGCGATACCGGGACCGGTCGCACCTCTCATGGGTGCGTGGATTGAAACCTCCTTTGAACCGGGCTACAATCCTACCGACAATCGTCGCACCTCTCATGGGTGCGTGGATTGAAACCTCGCGCTCCATCCGAAGGGCAGTGATAGGGTCATGTCGCACCTCTCATGGGTGCGTGGATTGAAACTACCCAACCTTGCCCCTCGATCCAGGAGATAGATGTCGCACCTCTCATGGGTGCGTGGATTGAAACAAAAAACTATCAACATCCGCAATAGTATCCAGCTTGTCGCACCTCTCATGGGTGCGTGGATTGAAACTGCTCTATAACTTAAGGCAAATGGGAGAAGAAGAGTCGCACCTCTCATGGGTGCGTGGATTGAAACCCATAGGTTCCCTCCTAAGCCGTTACGGTCAGGGGTCGCACCTCTCATGGGTGCGTGGATTGAAACATACCTCCTTTTAGATTTCATAGAGAACCTGATAGTCGCACCTCTCATGGGTGCGTGGATTGAAACTCGTCGCATTCACTCCATGTGTATGGGAGATCGCCGTCGCACCTCTCATGGGTGCGTGGATTGAAACTTTAGTCGGCGCATTGTTACGTCGGGTGCGTCCACCGTCGCACCTCTCATGGGTGCGTGGATTGAAACGTCCATGTTGGCGTGCCGACCCGTGGCAGTTTGAGCGTCGCACCTCTCATGGGTGCGTGGATTGAAACTATCAAACTCAATCGCCGACTCCCCGCTGTACTCGTCGCACCTCTCATGGGTGCGTGGATTGAAACTATCCTCCACAGGACCGGCTTCTGTCAGTATCGTCGTCGCACCTCTCATGGGTGCGTGGATTGAAACTGTAATAGGCGTTGGCGAAGCCGGGCAAGAGGCGGTCGCACCTCTCATGGGTGCGTGGATTGAAACTGCTGAGCCTCCTTGGCGATCTCTGCGGCCTTAAGTCGCACCTCTCATGGGTGCGTGGATTGAAACTGCGAAGGCCTGCCCGGGCGTTACTCTTGACTCTGGTCGCACCTCTCATGGGTGCGTGGATTGAAACTAATGCTGGCTAGGAAAAACGGCAAAACACCTTTTGTCGCACCTCTCATGGGTGCGTGGATTGAAACACTTACGCTATATGTATGGACTTCAGGAATAAATGTCGCACCTCTCATGGGTGCGTGGATTGAAACGCCTCATTGGCCTCTATAACCTCAGCATTAACCTGTCGCACCTCTCATGGGTGCGTGGATTGAAACCGAATTCTACCCTGGAAGATTCCGACATTGCTCTGTCGCACCTCTCATGGGTGCGTGGATTGAAACTTATGTCGATGGTTTACAACTTGAACAGAAATCTCGTCGCACCTCTCATGGGTGCGTGGATTGAAACTAGGCTGTTTTGGGCACATTTTAGCTGCCTGGACGTCGCACCTCTCATGGGTGCGTGGATTGAAACGTCAACGGTCATTTCGATTTCGCGGTCGATCATTTCGTCGCACCTCTCATGGGTGCGTGGATTGAAACAAAGTTGCTCCTTGTGCAAACAGTGAAAAATCAACAGTCGCACCTCTCATGGGTGCGTGGATTGAAACTCGATGTAACAGGCTTCGGTGTCGTTTACTACTAGTCGCACCTCTCATGGGTGCGTGGATTGAAACGTGCACGCTATTATAATCAGTCAGTAAGGACTTGGCGTCGCACCTCTCATGGGTGCGTGGATTGAAACCGCTGCTAACAGGTTTTCGTTCTCCCACTTATATTCGTCGCACCTCTCATGGGTGCGTGGATTGAAACATACTCTGCTGTTAAGTTAATTTCCTGGTTACTTATCGTCGCACCTCTCATGGGTGCGTGGATTGAAACAACCCCCGGTCTGCCTGGGCCGCAGCCCTTGTCCTAGTCGCACCTCTCATGGGTGCGTGGATTGAAACGCGTCCATGAGCGTGCCTCCTTACTGGGCCGGGCCTAAGTCGCACCTCTCATGGGTGCGTGGATTGAAACGCTGATTTAGTTAAATTTACTTGTGAAAAATATTTTGTCGCACCTCTCATGGGTGCGTGGATTGAAACATGAATGATGAAGCAAGACAATAACGTTAGTACAGGTCGCACCTCTCATGGGTGCGTGGATTGAAACAGCTGGCCTTATGTGAGGTTTACCCTCAACCCTACCGTCGCACCTCTCATGGGTGCGTGGATTGAAACTATTTTCCTAACCATTTCTGTTGATTCCATGTTTGTCGCACCTCTCATGGGTGCGTGGATTGAAACAGTTAACAGGCGCTTACGCTCCTGGAAATCTGGTGTCGCACCTCTCATGGGTGCGTGGATTGAAACAACAGCGGCTTTAATTGGTGTATCTGTTTTTGCGGTCGCACCTCTCATGGGTGCGTGGATTGAAACATATTATGTTCATGGTTGGGAATTTTTATATCATGGTCGCACCTCTCATGGGTGCGTGGATTGAAACATCTTCACTGATGCCCGCCCAGTTAAGAGCATCAGCGTCGCACCTCTCATGGGTGCGTGGATTGAAACATAATCATCTACTGTAGCGTCTCTTTTAATTGCAGTCGCACCTCTCATGGGTGCGTGGATTGAAACAAAGCAAGATAAGGCGAACTATTATATAATGTTTGTCGCACCTCTCATGGGTGCGTGGATTGAAACGTAAAAAGTTAATTTAATATTTTTCCGTAATTTAGGTCGCACCTCTCATGGGTGCGTGGATTGAAACTGGCTAAATTAGGGTTACCTTCATACCGGGCAACAGTCGCACCTCTCATGGGTGCGTGGATTGAAACCCTCCTTATCTTTCCGGATATCTGTAATCCGCAAGTCGCACCTCTCATGGGTGCGTGGATTGAAACAGGAGTACACCGAGGATGTTAGTGAAGCAATAGAGTCGCACCTCTCATGGGTGCGTGGATTGAAACTTATCAAATTGTACCTCGTCATATTCCCATCCCACGTCGCACCTCTCATGGGTGCGTGGATTGAAACCCCTTAGTGTGCCCCCAACATTTATAACCACTGTCGTCGCACCTCTCATGGGTGCGTGGATTGAAACAACCGTATGCCATGTATTGCGTTGTACCTTGCCGGTCGCACCTCTCATGGGTGCGTGGATTGAAACTACTTGTTTCTCTTGGGTTTGCTGCTGTTGTTTCGTCGCACCTCTCATGGGTGCGTGGATTGAAACAATAATGCCGAAATGAAGGACGTAGTACTTAATTGTCGCACCTCTCATGGGTGCGTGGATTGAAACATCAACTGTCTTTAATCCAGTACCATTTGATATACCGTCGCACCTCTCATGGGTGCGTGGATTGAAACCACGTTCAAGCCCGCTATAGTTGCCGCCAAAGGACAGTCGCACCTCTCATGGGTGCGTGGATTGAAACTGGCTAAATTAGGGTTACCTTCATACCGGGCAACAGTCGCACCTCTCATGGGTGCGTGGATTGAAACAAACTTACGCATGGTGGCATGGGCCGTCATAACTGTCGCACCTCTCATGGGTGCGTGGATTGAAACCGAATTCTACCCTGGAAGATTCCGACATTGCTCTGGTCGCACCTCTCATGGGTGCGTGGATTGAAACATGCATTATTTAACACAAACCAAAAAATAGTGCAGGTCGCACCTCTCATGGGTGCGTGGATTGAAACCAGCTCAGCGAGCTGATTACCAACGCCAATGATCGTCGCACCTCTCATGGGTGCGTGGATTGAAACTTCAGATATACTGCCGTAAAGAATGTGTCGTAGCCGGTCGCACCTCTCATGGGTGCGTGGATTGAAACTTCCAAGTCCTCAACAATGACCCGGAGATTATTCATGTCGCACCTCTCATGGGTGCGTGGATTGAAACAATAAAATCCACTATAACAGACAAGATTAACGGTGCAAGTCGCACCTCTCATGGGTGCGTGGATTGAAACTTGCTGAAATACTCGGATGGTTAATTGATGATAACGTCGCACCTCTCATGGGTGCGTGGATTGAAACATATTTATTACACCGGCACCGGATATACTGGTGCGTCGCACCTCTCATGGGTGCGTGGATTGAAACTTCGTCCGGTCCATTATTGGGATCCCCAGCATCCGTCGCACCTCTCATGGGTGCGTGGATTGAAACCAGATCAAATAAACTCTGGTCGAGTGCCAAGGTGGTCGCACCTCTCATGGGTGCGTGGATTGAAACCCTGAACATGAATTGTTATGGTCTGCCCAAAGGAGTCGCACCTCTCATGGGTGCGTGGATTGAAACTCGTTATTTAAGTTTGTAGTTATGGCCCTTTAACCGTCGCACCTCTCATGGGTGCGTGGATTGAAACTTATGCTTTAGGGGTTATCATGTGCGGGCTGGGGGCCGTCGCACCTCTCATGGGTGCGTGGATTGAAACTCCGGAAGCTGCTAGCTTGTATGCAAGCGATTTAGGTCGCACCTCTCATGGGTGCGTGGATTGAAACTTCCAGTAGATTCAGCAGTCGGCCAAACTCTTCCGCGTCGCACCTCTCATGGGTGCGTGGATTGAAACATATACGCCCTCCTTTTGATTGTGGTATGCAGAAGTCGCACCTCTCATGGGTGCGTGGATTGAAACGCTGTAATCTGCGGGGCTACTTTTAATTGGTTTCAATGTCGCACCTCTCATGGGTGCGTGGATTGAAACTTTTTGCCCGGCCCCAGGATAACCCCGGGAATAAAGTCGCACCTCTCATGGGTGCGTGGATTGAAACCACTTCAAAGGATCGCTCATTTTGTCACGATGGTAGTCGCACCTCTCATGGGTGCGTGGATTGAAACAGGTACCGCCGCAAGTAAAAAACTAATTTGCGATAGTCGCACCTCTCATGGGTGCGTGGATTGAAACGTTGCGGTGCCGGTCGCGGTGGAAGTCGATTTGTTGTCGCACCTCTCATGGGTGCGTGGATTGAAACTCCAGCGCCTTGCCCTGATCCTGGAGTTTGATCTCGTCGCACCTCTCATGGGTGCGTGGATTGAAACGGGCTGAGGCGGAGGCCCGCAAGCCAGATCCGAAGTCGCACCTCTCATGGGTGCGTGGATTGAAACAGCCGGTAATCGCTTGACTCGCGCATCATCTCTAGTCGCACCTCTCATGGGTGCGTGGATTGAAACAAAAAATCGCTGAAAACTGGAATAGCATAAAAACCGTCGCACCTCTCATGGGTGCGTGGATTGAAACTGTGGGATATTACGATGCACAAAAGGGCTATTACGTGTCGCACCTCTCATGGGTGCGTGGATTGAAACTTTGAATATCGCCGGGTCAAGCGTCGGGACCTGCAGTCGCACCTCTCATGGGTGCGTGGATTGAAACTGGTTTTGCTGCAAAATATTTGCACAGCTTAAATAGTCGCACCTCTCATGGGTGCGTGGATTGAAACAGCGTATGCTACTTCAGCACAAGGGAAAACAGCAGGTCGCACCTCTCATGGGTGCGTGGATTGAAACCATAAGAAAGCTTATTAGGTGCATCGGGGACAACATGTCGCACCTCTCATGGGTGCGTGGATTGAAACGTATATCCCTGCCTTTGCGCGTAATCAAGCGCACTGTCGCACCTCTCATGGGTGCGTGGATTGAAACTATCGGGTTTCTCCACGCCCCTCAGTATTTCTCTGTCGCACCTCTCATGGGTGCGTGGATTGAAACCAACCTGAGAGAAAAATATGTTTCCCAGGTTAAGTCGCACCTCTCATGGGTGCGTGGATTGAAACGCTGCTGCCAAGTGGGTCTTACCGTTACCTTGAGTCGCACCTCTCATGGGTGCGTGGATTGAAACTATCGTATCATACCACAAGACCAGAAACAAGAGAAGTCGCACCTCTCATGGGTGCGTGGATTGAAACTCAAAAAACCCATTATCCAGAGCATGTAAAATCAGTCGCACCTCTCATGGGTGCGTGGATTGAAACGGGGAGCATATTGGGCGCCTCCAGATGTGCCACCTGTCGCACCTCTCATGGGTGCGTGGATTGAAACAAGCACTCCTGGGCCATTCCGATCCAGCCACAACGCGTCGCACCTCTCATGGGTGCGTGGATTGAAACTACGCCGAGCGGCCATACGCATACGATCGCCAATGTCGCACCTCTCATGGGTGCGTGGATTGAAACTGCGTCTACTGTCCCCCTGAACCCACTCAATCCAGTCGCACCTCTCATGGGTGCGTGGATTGAAACAAGAGATTGAACGTAAAACAAAGGCCAGTACCATGTCGCACCTCTCATGGGTGCGTGGATTGAAACATCAGAAATGGAATACGATTATGTCCTGGTGCATGTCGCACCTCTCATGGGTGCGTGGATTGAAACTCTAAGTGCATCTGCCATCATTCCAGGCAATTTATCGTCGCACCTCTCATGGGTGCGTGGATTGAAACGGTATTTTATTTATGCAGTTTTTCCCAAAACTTAGTCGCACCTCTCATGGGTGCGTGGATTGAAACTTAAACAATCAAAAACAAATTCTGCTTGTGTTTCGTCGCACCTCTCATGGGTGCGTGGATTGAAACATCTCATCACCTCCAAATTAAAAAACAGGCCATAGTCGCACCTCTCATGGGTGCGTGGATTGAAACACATTTACACCAATAACACTATAAATAGCAATAAAGTCGCACCTCTCATGGGTGCGTGGATTGAAACTGCTTTGCTACATACCAATTCTCAATCGAAATAAAGTCGCACCTCTCATGGGTGCGTGGATTGAAACTTATAGTTTTTATTGCTATTTATAGTGTTATTGGGTCGCACCTCTCATGGGTGCGTGGATTGAAACACAAATCATGGTATATTGCAGGAAGGCGGCGAATGTCGCACCTCTCATGGGTGCGTGGATTGAAACGTCCATGAGCGTGCCTCCTAAAATATCGCACTAATGTCGCACCTCTCATGGGTGCGTGGATTGAAACGTTTCAGAGGCGGGTTCAATTTATGGGTTTTTCGTCGCACCTCTCATGGGTGCGTGGATTGAAACTAATAGATTACCACAAGCAAAATATCATATAGAAGTCGCACCTCTCATGGGTGCGTGGATTGAAACAATCAGTTTGGAGCTGACTGCGATATTATCACGCAGTCGCACCTCTCATGGGTGCGTGGATTGAAACCTTTGTATTGGTCTTAGTTGATCCCTCCACATTGGTCGCACCTCTCATGGGTGCGTGGATTGAAACCAGCTTATACCGGCATCTATAAGCTGTTTTCTTTGTCGCACCTCTCATGGGTGCGTGGATTGAAACTAGTTACTGTTAAGAAGGTTTCAACAATATTAAGGTCGCACCTCTCATGGGTGCGTGGATTGAAACTATGATTATCTACCCACCCAACACAAATAGTCGGGTCGCACCTCTCATGGGTGCGTGGATTGAAACATCTATGCTAACATAAGGTAACGACAAACGAGGGGTCGCACCTCTCATGGGTGCGTGGATTGAAACCTTCTCATGGCAGTGGGGCCAATTCTCCATCCCGTCGCACCTCTCATGGGTGCGTGGATTGAAACGGCTCGCCCTGCCTACTTTAAGAAAGAGGTGAACGTGTCGCACCTCTCATGGGTGCGTGGATTGAAACTTCTGGCAGATGGACAGAGGCAAACGGCACTGACCGGTCGCACCTCTCATGGGTGCGTGGATTGAAACTTATCTTAGAGTCAAGGGTGATTCAATGGAGCCGAATGTCGCACCTCTCATGGGTGCGTGGATTGAAACATGGCGATAAACGGCAACAGACACCCAATGATACTTGTCGCACCTCTCATGGGTGCGTGGATTGAAACTTTTTAGGAGGAACTTTCATGGAAGAATTAACCTTGTCGCACCTCTCATGGGTGCGTGGATTGAAACACTCCCCGCGGTTGGGGTCAATTCCACCAACTCAGTCGCACCTCTCATGGGTGCGTGGATTGAAACATATTTAGGATTATCCGACTGGAGAACTAGCTTCTCGTCGCACCTCTCATGGGTGCGTGGATTGAAACGACAACTGCAAGTTGAGAAAGGCGATGCAACACCGTCGCACCTCTCATGGGTGCGTGGATTGAAACACGGTTTTCAGAACCACACGAGGGAATTGGATTGTTGTCGCACCTCTCATGGGTGCGTGGATTGAAACCGTTATCAGCTATTTGGTCGGGTTTAACCAACGTGTCGCACCTCTCATGGGTGCGTGGATTGAAACAGAAGGTATTAGGCAAATAAAGCGGTATTATCAAGGTCGCACCTCTCATGGGTGCGTGGATTGAAACTGGGCTTAAACGGCGGTTACAGCTAACGTATTTTGGTCGCACCTCTCATGGGTGCGTGGATTGAAACACCATTAGCAAGATTGATGACTCCCCGGTCATAGTGTCGCACCTCTCATGGGTGCGTGGATTGAAACCTAACATCCTGCCCATCCTCACCCTTGATCTTAGTCGCACCTCTCATGGGTGCGTGGATTGAAACAAAGTTCCACCCGTTGTTGTACTCATGCTAACACCGTCGCACCTCTCATGGGTGCGTGGATTGAAACTAAATCGATTTTATCCTCAACCTTGCCAACATAGCGTCGCACCTCTCATGGGTGCGTGGATTGAAACAACATATGTTTTGTCATTAATTAAATAAGCATTTAAGTCGCACCTCTCATGGGTGCGTGGATTGAAACTTGTTTGGTGTGGATTAAAAGAAGATCATACTTAGTCGCACCTCTCATGGGTGCGTGGATTGAAACTATTAGTTATGGAATCGCTTTAGTAAAGAAAAAGGTCGCACCTCTCATGGGTGCGTGGATTGAAACATACTACAGTAAATATATTGCTTAAAGAAGAACAACAAGTCGCACCTCTCATGGGTGCGTGGATTGAAACTATGCCCGTGTCACAATCGCCCCGGCCAGGATGATTGTCGCACCTCTCATGGGTGCGTGGATTGAAACATCATTGGTAGTTTTATAACTTATGCCACCATAATGTCGCACCTCTCATGGGTGCGTGGATTGAAACCCCTACCCTATTATGTAGATAATCTAAAGGAACAGTCGCACCTCTCATGGGTGCGTGGATTGAAACGGAATTGTTGGGTGTGATTGGCCTCATTATCAACCGTCGCACCTCTCATGGGTGCGTGGATTGAAACCCAACTTTATCGCCTGGGACGCTCAGGAGTTATAGTCGCACCTCTCATGGGTGCGTGGATTGAAACGGTTTACCTGGGAAAAGAATACTTCCTGCACGACGTCGCACCTCTCATGGGTGCGTGGATTGAAACCTCCAGATCCTCAACGATAACCCGGAGCTTATTTGTCGCACCTCTCATGGGTGCGTGGATTGAAACCTCTACCTTTGCCAACCCTGCGGCCTTAATGGCCGTCGCACCTCTCATGGGTGCGTGGATTGAAACAGTTATAGTTTAGTATTATAACTTATAGCTATAAAGTCGCACCTCTCATGGGTGCGTGGATTGAAACTAAATCTATCCGCAAGCAAATCCTTGCTATTACCGGTCGCACCTCTCATGGGTGCGTGGATTGAAACAAACTTGGGATTAGACTATATCATTACCCAATTATGTCGCACCTCTCATGGGTGCGTGGATTGAAACAATATGAACATTTATGGAGTGAAATTGGGATAAAAGTCGCACCTCTCATGGGTGCGTGGATTGAAACCCGCTCTCAGCAGCGGGCGGTGGTAAGGAAATTGAAAGTCGCACCTCTCATGGGTGCGTGGATTGAAACTATTTAGAACATCTACTTTATCATCTAATTCTAAGTCGCACCTCTCATGGGTGCGTGGATTGAAACTTTTTAAAACCGCTAAAATACATATAATCCATACTAGTCGCACCTCTCATGGGTGCGTGGATTGAAACCCCTGAAGAAGCAATAGAAGAAGGCAACACTGTATGTCGCACCTCTCATGGGTGCGTGGATTGAAACTTTTTAAGATCAAGCAACCAATCTCCAGGTAACCCCAGTCGCACCTCTCATGGGTGCGTGGATTGAAACTTCCATGTCTACTGAGCAATAATACTCCGCTGCGTTGTCGCACCTCTCATGGGTGCGTGGATTGAAACGGGGCCAGGACACCGACCTGGTCGAGTCCCAACTTAGTCGCACCTCTCATGGGTGCGTGGATTGAAACCCCGTAATACTTGCGATAAAATAGTAGCTCCCGATGTCGCACCTCTCATGGGTGCGTGGATTGAAACCTGTTTTAATCCATTGTAATTTGTATTCGTACATGGGTCGCACCTCTCATGGGTGCGTGGATTGAAACAGAGAAGGTTATTCGGTTGTAGTCGGCACCACTCCGTCGCACCTCTCATGGGTGCGTGGATTGAAACTTGCTTTTACGGTCCAGAACCTGACGGATATTCAGTCGCACCTCTCATGGGTGCGTGGATTGAAACTAAATAAGGCCTGGACTTGCTGCTGGGACAAAACCGTCGCACCTCTCATGGGTGCGTGGATTGAAACAGAAAAGGAGAAAGGCGTGGGCAGGAAAGCATTAGTCGCACCTCTCATGGGTGCGTGGATTGAAACAATTAAATTGCCATCAAGGAGATGGTTCAAAGCTGTCGCACCTCTCATGGGTGCGTGGATTGAAACTGTTAACCTCCTAAAATTTTACTTGCAACCTAATGTCGCACCTCTCATGGGTGCGTGGATTGAAACTTATCTGTTAATGGACGATTCTTATGCTCAACTGTCGCACCTCTCATGGGTGCGTGGATTGAAACTATATTGAAACCCTTTTTCTCCACCAAAAAATGTGTCGCACCTCTCATGGGTGCGTGGATTGAAACCATACCCCTAAGGCTGTAGCTTTAATTGCTTCCCAGTCGCACCTCTCATGGGTGCGTGGATTGAAACAATTAGTGCATCAATCCATTTTTGCTTGTGTGAATGTCGCACCTCTCATGGGTGCGTGGATTGAAACTATTATAAAACCCTCTAGCAAAGGTATTTTACCCGTCGCACCTCTCATGGGTGCGTGGATTGAAACTAAAACATCAATATTAATAGGTGTCTGTTTGTTAGTCGCACCTCTCATGGGTGCGTGGATTGAAACATACAAAGCAATTAACACAGTTGGGCATGGTCTAGTCGCACCTCTCATGGGTGCGTGGATTGAAACAATGTAACTATTTTTTTACCTTGAATAAAGTATCCTGTCGCACCTCTCATGGGTGCGTGGATTGAAACTAGCACATTAAAAATATAAAATAATTTTACTAAAAGTCGCACCTCTCATGGGTGCGTGGATTGAAACACCCATATCTCTTAATCTGTTATATTCTTCATCTTGTCGCACCTCTCATGGGTGCGTGGATTGAAACTTTGTACATGACGGTGGTAACACCAGCCAGTGGAGTCGCACCTCTCATGGGTGCGTGGATTGAAACATGATATCCCTCCCCACTTTAAAATAAAACCCCACTGTCGCACCTCTCATGGGTGCGTGGATTGAAACTGGATTTTTAGTTGCTAAACAATTTGAAAGTCCCGTCGCACCTCTCATGGGTGCGTGGATTGAAACTTGCTTTTACGGTCCAGAACCTGACGGATATTCACTGTCGCACCTCTCATGGGTGCGTGGATTGAAACAGAATTAATCACTATTGAATAAAACAAAAATATAGTCGCACCTCTCATGGGTGCGTGGATTGAAACAACCAGTTCAATGCACAAAATGGGTAGTAGATTAGTCGCACCTCTCATGGGTGCGTGGATTGAAACTACTGTCGCGCCCAATGCCTCAGCTACCCATCTGGTCGCACCTCTCATGGGTGCGTGGATTGAAACCGGGGCATGTGCTGACGCACAGACAGTTACTTGCCGTCGCACCTCTCATGGGTGCGTGGATTGAAACTTTTAAAGCGCCCGACCGTTTCTGCGCGCGGCAAATGTCGCACCTCTCATGGGTGCGTGGATTGAAACCAAAATTGCTATGTCACACTTCCCTGGATTATGACCGTCGCACCTCTCATGGGTGCGTGGATTGAAACCCTGATCTACCGGCTTTATTGAACTTGCCGGCATAAGTCGCACCTCTCATGGGTGCGTGGATTGAAACTTTAATTTCCGTTGCGCATTTGGGATATATAAAGCGTCGCACCTCTCATGGGTGCGTGGATTGAAACGATAACACACTAAACGCCATCACCGGCACGGTCAAGTCGCACCTCTCATGGGTGCGTGGATTGAAACTCCACAAACATACTTCCTTTCCCTACCATTATAACGTCGCACCTCTCATGGGTGCGTGGATTGAAACATCTTGCTATCACTGGAAAAACCGAAACTATATAGTCGCACCTCTCATGGGTGCGTGGATTGAAACAAAAAGAGTCTCGAGGTATTTAACCAAATGGGTCGTCGCACCTCTCATGGGTGCGTGGATTGAAACCCGGTTACAATATAAAGACTGTTCATGCTGCTTGCCGTCGCACCTCTCATGGGTGCGTGGATTGAAACGTCTTAATGAGATTCATAGAAAATTTAGTGAGATGTCGCACCTCTCATGGGTGCGTGGATTGAAACACTCAAAGCGAAATGGAGGAAATCGTAAAATACCTGTCGCACCTCTCATGGGTGCGTGGATTGAAACTATCCAGTCCTGCCATTCTTTCCAGGATTCTTTGCGTCGCACCTCTCATGGGTGCGTGGATTGAAACATTTATCGGCCGCATAAAAAGCGAGTAAAGGCCAGTCTGTTTTTTGCAAGAACTTTTTCCTAAAAGTTGCAAGTAATTTTTCCATAGTATTG
>ENA-UOOR01002456-UOOR01002456.1-fermentation-metagenome-genome-assembly--contig:-NODE-2456-length-18656-cov-4.789044_pt1 | contig 18656 bp, 17 predicted proteins | sample MGYA00245780_ERZ724029 | MGnify/ENA primary metagenome ERZ724029 (study PRJEB28704, sample SAMN03018315) | fermentation metagenome | biome: anthropogenic terrestrial biome; feature: soil; material... | reverse complement strand
AAAACTATGGATTTATATCTGCCTAATTCTATGGAATTTATTATACCATTTACAAAGCTATGGAAGTTGCTGTATTTACGGATGAGAAGCAAGTTAGAGAAGCCAACATTCGTGATATTAAGGACAAGCTAGCTGCTCGCTATGAAGAGTCCAATCCTGATTGGATTCCTTTAATAGATGAGGCTGTTTATAAGTTCCAGAAGAAGACAGTTCGTAAGATGATCTTAAAAGATCAGAAACGTCCTGATGGCAGAGCTATTGATGAAATCCGTCATCTTTCTGCTGAAGTTGATATATTACCTAGAACCCATGGTTCAGCTATGTTTACCCGTGGTCAAACTCAGGTTATGACTATTACAACTTTAGGCGCTTTAGCTGAGACTCAGAGACTTGATGGACTTGATGAGAACGAAACAGGTAAGCGCTATATGCATCACTATAATTTCCCTTCCTATTCCGTAGGTGAGACTAGACCTTCAAGAGGACCTGGAAGACGTGAAATTGGTCATGGAGCTCTTGCGGAGAGAGCACTTGTTCCTGTACTTCCTTCTGAGGAAGAATTCCCATATGCAATCCGTGCTGTATCAGAGGTTCTTGAATCTAATGGTTCAACCTCCCAGGGTAGTATATGTGCTTCAACCTTATCTTTGATGGCAGCTGGTGTTCCTATTAAAGCGATGGTTGCTGGTATTTCTGTAGGTTTAGTAACAGGTGATGCTGATGATGATTATATTATTTTAACTGATATTCAAGGTCTTGAGGACTTCTTTGGAGATATGGACTTTAAGGTTGCAGGTACTCATAAGGGTATTACAGCAATCCAGATGGATATTAAGATTAATGGTCTAACTAGAGAAATAATCGAGAAAGCAATATATAAGACTAAGGAAGCAAGAACCTACATCCTTGATGAAGTTATGGCTCCTTGTATCTCTGAACCAAGAGCAGAGGTTGGACCTTATTCACCAAAGATTACACAGATTAAGATTGATCCTTCTAAGATTGGTGAAGTTGTTGGACAAAGAGGTAAGACAATTAATGCGATTATAGAGCAGACTGGTGTTAAGATTGATATTACTGATGATGGTGCAGTTTCCATCTGTGGTGTTGATAGAGCTAGTATGGAAAAAGCTCAAGAAATAATTGAGATGATTGTTACTGATTTTGAAGAAGGAAAGCTTTACAAAGGTAAGGTTATTAGCATCAAAGACTTCGGTGCATTTATCGAATTTGCTCCTGGCAAGGAAGGTATGGTTCATATCTCTAAGCTGGCTAGGCATAGAGTAGAGCATGTTGAAGATGTATTAACCTTAGGTGATGAGATTACTGTTATCTGTCTAGGACAAGATAAGATGGGTAGAATAAGCTTTAGTTTAAAGGATGTTAAATAATAATAATATAAAAATAACTGTCCATGCTTTTATGTTACATTTCATTCATGGGCAGTTATTTTTTTAAAATAAAGCACGAATATATTGGAATAATAGTCAGAATAGACATGACCATATTGAATATATTACAAGGTGCAATTTTGTAGAAATAAAATGGAATAAAACTTAATTAATAAATAAGGCACATCTTTTATGTAGAACTTCTAAGTATTAAACTAGTTGGCAATATTACATTCTTTGGAAGCGTTTTGTCTTTGCTCATTCGAGCGATTAATAGATCTACCGCAACAACCCCAATATCTTTCGTTGGAATTTCAATGGTTGTTAGAGGCGGATTGGAATACTTGGATACTTCAATATTTGACAATCCCATAACAGCCAAATCATCTGGAACTACGTAACCATTGTTGTATAAAGTACTTAAGGTTGCCATAGCCATCAAATCACTGGCTGCGAAGAAAGCAGTGGGTAAATTTTTATCATTGCATAAAGTATTCACCGTTTGAATGCAGATATCTTCGTCCCAGGAGCAATCAATCACCCAATCGGGATTGATGGTCAATCCTTCAGAAATCATAGTGGCATAATACCCATTATAACGCCTACTTGTCCGTATATCCTTCGTAATTCCACTGCCACCAATATAACCAATTTTTTTGTGTCCACGTGAAATTAAGTGTTTTACTGCCATGCTTGCTACTTTAAAATGATCGTAACCAACATTGTCGATGTCTTCTCTACTCGTATCGATACCAACGATATAGGGAACCTGCTGCTTTATGAATTGATAGGTTTCTGCGCCTAGTGCTTCCATTAGAACCAATCCGGTTACCGGTTCACTAAAGGTACTATATAAGTTTTGGTTGTTTTCTAATTCTGCTCCTGTTTTTAAGAAGGAGAGTTGATATCCCATATCGATTAAGTGGGACTCTACTCCGGATAATATGGACATAAAATAAGGATCATTATACTTTTTCTTGGTTACACTTAATACGCATCCGATCTTGATATCTTCTTTGCTCTCGTTGCGTTTACTATTCGGACTTGATTTCGTAATTCCAGTACGAGTTTTATAGTTTAGTTGTGTAACAGCCTGCCATACTCGGTCTCTAGTTTCTCTGGTCATTTTATATTTGGTATCATTATTTAAAACCCGTGAAACGGTTGCGGTCGATACATTTGCAAGCTTCGCAACATCTCTTATTGTGCTCATTGTCCACTCCCTTTCTATGGTCGATATCATTTTGTTACGCAACATAACGCTACGCAACTTCAATTGATATTTTGACCTAATATTACAATATATTTATAACGATGTCAATAACGAAATCCTTCATTGTTCAAATTGCTTAAAAATTATTAAAAAATTTAAAATAACCTATTTACATATTCTATTTATGGTGTTATAATGCAAATAAGATTTAGTAAACAATACAACGTAACAACGAAACAACGAAACAAGAACTAGTAAAATAATATAAGAATTCTTCAAAGCAGTTGAATTCACGCTGTGAAATGTTTCAAAAGAAGAAGGGTCGTATTCGATGAAAATTGTACATTGTGCAAACTGCAATTTGGTTGTTAATAATGATGAAGTTGCATTAAATATTAAAATTTTAGGAAAGCAGATTGGTATGATCCGATGCTATCATTGCTTAGCGGATGCTCTAGCATGTGATGTAACGAAGCTGGAGAATATGGCTAATTATTATAAGAGCTCAGGCTGTTCTGTTTTCCAAAGAAAATATACCTATTAAGGAGTGGCTTATGGCAGATAAAATAACAAGATATCCTGAAGTGATTCAGGACTTACTCACGAACCCGGGGATTGGATTTATCGCTGCACCAAATCTAATGGGGGACATGGAAACTGTTCAAGATCACCGGGGAGTGCAGGTGAATAAATATAAGTTCACCGATGAAGACAGAACCTGGAATCATCCTGATAGTAAAGTGTACTATTGTGGAGTCCTCTGGAAGGATATGGAACCAGAGAAGGGGAAGTATCAATGGAAGGTTCTTGATGATAAACTGGAATTGGCAAAGTCCATGGGATGTACTGCTGTGGTGCGATGCTTACCTTATGCCCTAGGCGATGAGGAAGATATTCCTTCCTGGTATCGGGAAGAATATCCTGAAGAACCGGAATTTCCATTCTGGCGTGTGGATCCGAATATAACTCCCTATGTTGCGTATTGGTCTGATTACATCAAGGCATTCGCAAAGCATTATGATGGACACCCAATCATTTCTTCTGTGGACATGGCGATTGTCGGTGCATGGGGAGAAGGTGGCGGAACGGAGTTCTTACAGGAAGAACAAATCCAAAGAATTACAGAGGCTTACATAGACAATTTCAAAATCACACCACTCCAAGCGCTTCTACATGATCCAAAATCCATTGAAATAATTAATCTCAGAAAAGCGAATGTAGGTTTTCGTGTGGATTGCCTGGGTGATATGGGCGGGTTCCATGGAGATGAATGGTCACATATGCTGGACTTTTATCCAGAGAATATTCAGAACTTTCATATGGGAGAAGCTTGGAAGAAAGCTCCGGTTATATTCGAAGCATGCTGGCATATGAATGATTGGTATCTACAAGGATGGGACATTGATTATATTATTGATGAATCTCTGAAATGGCATATATCTTCCTATAATAATAAAGGGACTACGGTTCCAGAGCCATGGAAGAACAACGTTACCCGTTGGCTTAAAAAGATGGGCTATCGTTTTGAAATAAGAAAGTTCGTCTATGATAGTCAAGTTACCAAAGGACAAAGCATTGAGATCAGTGCACTTCTAGCCAATGTGGGTGTGGCACCAATCTATCATAAGTATCCTTTAGTTCTACGATTAAGAAGTGAAGAAGACGTCTTCACTTTACGTAGTCAGGAGGACATTCGTTCATGGCTTCCAGATAGAGATATCCTTTGGAAAGAGAAGTTTCAATTACCGCAAGAGATCCCTAGTGGAAGCTATGTATTGGAAGTAGGTATTGAAACTGGAGTGAAAGAAATCGGAAATATTAAATTAGCCATTGCTGGGGAAATTAACGGTTATTACCCCATGGGGCTACTATTAGTGGAATAGGGGGGATTGGATTATGGAGAACAAGATTTTTGCATATGAGGAATGCGTCCGATACTGTGGATTTGATAATTTGCCAGAAGGGTTGGAAACCTACTATAAGCAATACGTTGCAGATGCCAGCACATGTCTGATTGAGAGGGAATTTCTGAATCAGCTGTTTGCACGGTTCCAGGTTCCTGAGCAGAAGCAAAAGCTATTAGGAAATGCCTTGGATGCCATCGAAAACGATAAAATGCTATTTCATTTTACAAAGTTTCTAGTTTGGGATATGTGCTCTGCAAGAAACCGATGTGATGTGGACAATTATAACAATTTAACACCAGAATGTCTGGGGGAACATAAGAAACCATACTCCTTTCTGCTACTCTTAGCATGCGTTCGTCCTTCGATTAAGCAGATGGAGCAAAGAGGAATTCCGAAAGAATACTATGAAAAAATTCCTTACCAGCCAATGGAAGGACAATTTAAGAAACTGGTTGAAAAGGGAGATGTGACGGTAAGCGATTTTCCTTGGGATATGAACTTTTATACATGCTCCATATTCTTACTGGATCGTTTCTTCTTTATCCCTTATCGATTTGAAGATAACTTTACCATGTATCGTAACCACAACACCAAACAGGTGGTAGCTTTGCGACATGGACAGGAGGAGTTCCGTAGAGATGGGCAGCGCAATGGTATCAACAAAGTCTTTGACGAGGAAGGAAAGTTTCAGTCCATATGGAAAGAAGATAATACACAGATCACTGCAAACCCAATTAACCCTATGGGTTATGTCGAAAGAAAAACTGTTACCCTTTTAAAGAATGAATGGGAGCTTGCTTTAGAGCAAGGTGACATCCTACTAGCCTTACACGTACCGTCAGGTCCTGGATATAATCCAGAAAGACTGAAATCCTCCATGGCAATGGCTTTGGAATTCTATGGCAAGTATTTCCCGGAGATACCAGTCAAAGGCTTCTGGAGTGAAAGCTGGCTTTATGACTCCAGGCTGTCCTTAATCTTAGATGTCGATAAGAGCAATATTGTTAAGGTGCAGAGACAGTTCTATCTGTATCCAATTGAAGAGGGTGATGATATGTTTCGCTATGAAGCATTCGGAGATTGGAAGGCGGATCCACTGAAGGCCAATCCGACAACCTCTTTGCAAAAGGCGGCAATCGAATATATGAAGACAGGAGCCAGGTTCAATACCCTTAGTATGATTGTACTTAAGGAAGAAGTGGATGTTGTCGGCAATATGCCTTATATAACGGAAGATGACATAGCTCATTTCCATGAGGTTGTAGATAGCCACCTAGGAAAGGAAAATCAATGAAGAAGGGGGATCGTCCATGGGAAAATATGCATTAGAGAATTATGAAAAATTAAAGACATATAAGATACGTCCACAGCCACTTCCAGAGGCTCCGGAGAATAAAGGTAGAGGCCAGTTTCATATGATTACACTTACGTGGAGGGAACTGGAACCTGCAAGAGGGGAGTATCATCTAAGTGAACTACATCGCTTGATTGCCGATACATCCAATCCAATCCTAAGGATTGAAAAGGATATTCCTTCTTGGGTAACAGAGCAAGCAAGTGAATGCTTTGCTTCCTTTATTCGTAAAATTGCTAGCAGTCTGCGTGGAAATCACAATTTAGAGGGTATCATTATCTCAACGATGGAAGCCTGTAGTCATGAATGGGAAGCCTATATAGATGCTTTCGGCGATCAAATACTGTTTGCGGATATCTATGACCTAGAGTTAATTCAATATTTAACCGTACATAATATAGATTTTGGCCTTCTTGTTAAATGCAGCGAAGCAAATTGGATTTCTTGCTGTGAGAAATTCGCGGAGCATCATTTACAAGAGCTTTGGGAAAAGAGACCAGTACTTCTACAGATCGAGGATTCTTCCTGTGGCCCTCATATCGCTAGGCAGGCATTGGCATGGCACGCCTCCATGGCGAATGTGCCTATGGACTTTGGTTTCAGCATTACCTTAAGAAGGATGACATATCCAAAGCAGGTTTCCAGCAAGGGAGCTTTACCAATACGGTTTTGGTTCGTGAATACGGGAAGTGCTCCCTGTTATCGAGATTTTAAAGTATGGATACGATTGCAGGAAGGGGCTAATCGGTACGATATCCCATTACAGGTCAACTCGAAAGACTGGTTCCTAGGGGACATCACCTATAATGAAATCGTTAAATTACCGGAAATGCTTCCGGGTAACTATAAAGTTTCCCTGGGTATATTCTTCGAAGATCAGTCACCGATGCAGCTTAATATAAATTGCATTATGAAAGAAGGCTACTATGAGCTTGGCAATATAGTAGTCGATATGGTCTCTAGAGAGGAATATTTCAAAATATGGGATGACTATTATCCTGAGGGATATTACCCTTTGGAGGATCCACAAATCCCAGAGTAAGGCTAATCTTGTATGACCTGAGAAATGGATTAAAATGATTAAGCAAATTAAAAATAGAATAAATAAGTTGTATTTTAGTAAAGAAGAACTAACGGATCAAGATTATAGAGATAGTCAAAGAAATCTTATCATATCAGATACGACGACACAGATGATTAATGCAATTATAGCTGGGACATTTTTTATTGGATATCTGAATTATATAGGAGTCTCCCAGCAGTATAGCGCTATTATTGGAGCAATTCCGCAACTTGGTTCACTTCTTATGATGTTTTCGCCCTATGTGTTCGAGCGACTAAAAAATCGCAAGTTACTTATCTGTATATGTTGCTTTTTGTTCCGATTTTCCGTGAGTACGGTAGTGTTTGTACCATATATAACGGATAACTTTACGTGGCGGATGCTACTGATTACAATAATCTATGGCTTTGGGTACTTTACAGCAGGGTTTGTAACACCTGGACTTAGTAATTGGACCTTGGATGTAACACCAATGAAAAGTAGAGGAAGATTCTTAGCTATAAAAAGTATGATATCCATGTTAAGTGTATCCCTACTTACTTTGTTTCTGGGAAGGATGCTAGATTATTATCGGTTACAGAATCGAACTATGATTGGTTTTAATATCATGTTTGGAATATCTTTGGGTTTATCTGTATTGGATTTTATTCTATTATCCCATATCCATGAACCGAAGATATCACGTAAAACAATTCAAATTACATTACGCCAGCTAATCCTTGAACCGCTAAAGAGTAAGCAATTTCGAAAGATTATATTGTTCTTAAGCATTTGGAATTTTGGGATACAGATATCCATATCCTTTATCTCTATATTTATGATTACATCGCTTAAACTGAGTTATTCTTTTATCTCGGCTGCGAATGTAACAGCAAATTTAGCATCCATGGTTCTTTACTATCTATGGGGATACTTGGCAGACAGATTCTCCTGGATTAAGGTCTTAAGAGTAAGTAGTGTTATTATCGCCGGCTGCTATTTTGGATGGTCCTTGATATCACCGGCAAATGCGCAGGTGCTCGTTGTTATACTGCAGGTTTTACTTACCAGTAGTACAGGTGCATTTCATATGTCAACAAATACGCTACAATATGATTTGGCGCCTGTGGTTGGTAAAACCGCATATTTAGGTGTCGCTTCCGCAATATCCTATGTGATAGGCTTTACTGGTGCATTATTCGGATCTGGATTATATAGTTCTATTCAGAAACTTGATAGCACAAATTTCAATTATCCGATGGATAGCCTGCAAATATTGTTCTTTATCACAGGTGTTATATTAATAAGTGTTTTATGGTTAATACCAAGACAACATAAGTTACTGGAAGATAGAAATCGAATTAGGAGGTAATAAATTTGAAATTAGCATTGATTGGGGCTGGGCAACGAGGGATGATTTACGCAAACTATGCATATGACTCCAAGAACGTGGATATTGTTGCAGTCGTTGAACCAGACGAAACAAGAAGAAAAGTAGCAGCAAAGAGCTTTCATGTTCCAAAGGATCGGCAGTTTGCTTCTTCCGAGGATTTCTTTGCTCTAGGAAAGATTGCAGATGCTATTATCATTGCTTCAATGGATAGAGACCATTATAAGCAGTCAATGAAAGCACTAGAGCTTTCCTATGATATCCTTTTAGAAAAACCAATTTCTCCGGATCCAGGGGAATGTCTGAATATCCAGGAGAGAGCCAATGAAAAAGGATGTATGGTTACGGTTTGTCATGTTCTACGTTATACCAGCTTCTTTATAAAATTAAAAGAGATTATTGATAGTAAGGAACTGGGAAAAGTAATATCCATTCAACATAATGAGAACATTGGTAATTTCCATATGGCCCATTCTTTTGTAAGAGGAAATTGGAGGAGAAGTGATTTGTCTAGTTCCCTCATTATGCAGAAGTCCTGCCATGATATGGATATCCTAGCTTGGCTGGCGAACTCCAATACAAAACGAATTGCATCCTTTGGTGGTCTACAGTTTTTTAAAGAAGAAAATGCGCCAGCCAATAGTACTGATCGTTGCCTTCACTGTCCCGCTGCAAAAGGCTGTCGGTTTGATGCCAGAAAGGCATACCTTCCTATTCGAGGTAGCTGGCCAGCAATGGTGTTAACCCAGGATCAAACGGTGGAAGGCATTGAAAAAGCCTTGGAGGAAGGACCTTATGGAAGATGCGTGTATCGATGCGATAATGATGTCTGCGATCATCAGGTAGTTTTAATCGAATTTGATAACGATATTAAAGTAAGCTTTCATTTAAGTGGATTTACCAATAAAATTAGCCGTACGATTAAAGTTATGTGCGAGCATGGAGAAATCCGAGGAGATGCTGAACAGAACTTAATTGAAATAACGCATTTTGCTTCAAATCAAGTAGATGAGTATTCACAGACCGTTATTCACACACAAATCGATGAAGGCGGTCATGGTGGTGGTGATGTTCGGTTAATGGATGATTTCTTGAGCAATCTGGAAGCAAAGAACAAAAGCAGTATATCCTCTATTGATAAGTCTGTAGAAAGCCATCTTATGGCTTATGCAGCAGAGGAAGCCAGAAGAACTGGTTGTGTTGTAGATGTAAAGGAGCTAAGAAAACGCTTCCAAAGTAGTAAACAGTAATCGCAATTTTAAGGATGGTGAAGATATGAATGCTGAATTAACAGCAGCAAAGAAAGAAAGACCCTTGAATAAGAATGGTTTCCTATATGAAATGAAAAAGAACCGTGTGTTATACCTGATGTGCGTACCTGCAATCTTTTTGCTTATTATGTTTGCCTACTTACCATTTGCGGGAATATGGATGGCATTTACGGATTATAATGTGGTCGATGGAATATTCGGCAGCGAGTTTGTGGGATTGGACAACTTTAAATTTTTCTTTCTGAACAATAGTACCTCATGGAAAGTTATCTATAACACCCTTTATATTAACTTTTGGGGACTTGTTTTAGGAACCATTGTGCCGATAATGATCGCAATATTATTGAATGAGATTCGCAGAAAGCGCTTCAAGAAAGTGACTCAAAGCATCATGTTCTTTCCTTATTTTTTATCTTGGGTTGTTGTAGGTGCAATTATCTATGGTCTGTTCTCCTCTGAGGTTGGTGTTGCAAACAATGTTCTGCAAATGTTAGGAATGGAGAGGATTAGTTGGTATTCCGAACCCAAATATTGGAAACCCATTATCATCCTTTTTAATGTATGAAAATGGAGTGGCTATAATTCCATCATTTACCTGGCGGCTATGGCCAACTTCGATGCAAGCTTATATGAAGCCGCGAAAGTAGATGGCGCCAATAAGTTTCATTCGATTCTGTATCTTACCTTGCCAATGCTGAAACCAACGGTAATAATCCTTACGCTTATGAGTGTTGGACGTATCTTCTATGGTGATTTTGGAATGATTTACGGTATTATAGGTAACAATCCAGTCCTTATGGATGAAGTCTCCGTTATTGATACCTATGTATATCAGACAATGCGTACCATGGGCTTCTCTTATTCGACTGCAATTGGTTTGTTCCAATCGGTTATGGGCCTGATTTTAGTTACCATATCCAATCGGATGGCGAAGAAAGTAAATGAAGGAGAGGGGTTATTCTAAGATGCGTAAAACGAAAACATTAAGTGATAAATTATTAATGATATTTGCCTATGGCTTCATTGGTTTATTTGCATTTTTGTGCTTATATCCATTGCTATTGGTTCTTGGCGTATCCTTCTCTTCAGAAAAGGATATCGTGCAAAGTGGATATGCAGTTATACCGAAGAATTTTAGCCTTGATACCTATCTTTATATTTTTGTAAACAGTGGAAAAAGGATTTTAAAATCCTATGGGGTCACCATTTTCATAACCATTGTTGGTACCTTGAGTTCGATCATGATTACTAGTATGATTGCCTTTGCAATTTCTCTCAAACGATTGAAATACCGTAATGTGATTGCCTTTGTCTGTAACTTTACGATTATCTTTTCTGCAGGTTTGATTCCTTGGTATATCGTATGCGTAAATATGTTTCACTTGAGAAACAACATATTGGCATTAATCCTACCAAGTATGTTCAATGTTTGGAATATGTTCCTGATGCGAACCTACTTTCAAGGAATATCACCATCCCTATATGAAGCAGCGGAAATTGATGGTGCTAACTACTTTACCATATTTATGAAAATTGCAATGCCTCTAAGCAAAACAGCAGTTTTAACCGTCGGGTTAATGTATGCATTGGGGTATTGGAACGATTGGTGGAATGCACTTATATTTATCAATGAGAAGGAACTATTTCCATTGCAGTATTACCTATATAATATCTTATCGAATGTCAATGCCATTAGTTCTGGTTTAATTCCATCTGGGGCAAGCGGCAGTATTACATTACCTGCGGAGACAGTCAAGATGGCAGTTACCGTAATTACAATTGGACCAATCATATTCTTATATCCATTTGTTCAAAAATACTTCGTAGACGGAATTATGACTGGTGCAGTGAAAGAATAATCATGTTAGCAACCGTATAAACGGTTCTAAATAGATCAAAAAATTAGGAGGAAGAGTAATGAAGAAAAGCAAGTTAATCATTTTGTTAGCAACAATGCTCCTGCTTGTTTCATTTACTGCAGGGTGTAGTAGTAAGGAGGATGGACAGCAAAATGTCACATCCAATGGGGGAAATACCAAAGAAGAAAAGAAAGAATTAGAGACATTAACCATCCTTTATCCAGGCGAAGAAAGTGAAAGAATGACGGAATTTTTAGACAATGAATTCGCAGAGAAAATGAAGGAAGATCTAGGCTTAAAGGTGGAAATGGTCTTTGTTCCATGGGCACAGTATTGGGAGCAGAAGGATATTATGCTTGCTGCACAAGAGCCGATCGACCTATATTGGGATGGTTTACCGGACTTATCTACCATGGTTAATAAAAAGCAAGCGAGAGAGTTGGATGATTTAATAGCGCAGTATGGACAGGATATGTTGAAGGTGTTACCACAGAGTCAGTTAGATGGCGCTACTATAAATGGAAAGATTTATGGTATACCTACTGCATATGCACCATCTTCAGGTATGTTTCAGCTTGTTTGTGTCCGTCAGGACATTCTTGAAGCAGTTGGTATGACAGATCTTAATACCGCGGATGATTTAAAGGAATTTGCAACGAGGGTGAAAGAGCAATTTCCTGAAATGAAGGGTCCTGCAGATGTTATCATTAAGCCTTTAACTAGAAACTTTGCGGAAGAGCAATACAACTTTATAGCTGCTCAAGAAATGGTTGTATTTGGAGAGGAAAGTCATAAGGCATATAATTATTATGCAACGGAAGCGTTCCAAGAGGTGGCAAAATTCAATCGAAGCATGTATGAAGCTGGTTTATATACAGAAGATTTAACCATTAAATATAACGAGAGAGATAGCCGTATGCAGACCGGATTATATCTGTGGGTAGAAGGATTTTTAGGAAAAGATATGGAGATAATCGATACCGTTAAAGCGAATGCGCCTGATGCAAGATTAAAAACTTATCTTTTGAAAGAAGAAGAACCTCGTTACATAACCTCTGCAGGTGGTGAGGTACTATGTATTCCTAATACTGCTCCAAACCCAGAAGGAGCAATGAAGTTCTTAAATTGGCTTTATACTTCTCAAGAGAATTATCTATTCGCACTATATGGTGTTGAAGGTAAGGACTATGAAATTGTTGATGGAAGAATTAATAAAATATCTGCAAATGATTTCTTCTATGAGTGGATGTTCCGTAATCAAAACTATCAACTTTTTGGACCTGAGGTGGAGCAGGAGTATATTGATAGTTATCTAGCATGGGATGATGAAGCTCTTACATCCAAATCAATGGGCTTCCGCTTTAATAATGAAAATGTAAAAGATATTGAAACCCGTATCGCTGAAGTTGCAGGTAAAGATCTACTGTCGATTCAATGTGGATTTGTTGATTTTGAAACCGAGTATCCGAAAGCAATGGAAAAATTAAAGGCTGCAGGTATGGATGAGTATGTAGCAGAGGTACAAAGACAGTTAGATGAATTCTTAGCTTCTAAAGAGGTAAAGTAGAACGTAATAAAATAAAAAATTGTAACTTTATAAACTAATTAGTTATAAAGGTCGCTGAAAGAAATCACTCTGAAGGCGACCTTTTTATAGGAATGGCTTTCATGATGTCTGCGTATCAAATCAATCAGTAGTTTTCTGTGCACAAATCATGGCTTTTTGGATAAAGAATTTTGAAGGATTTACTACTATAATTAAAGTATCTTAAAGAAGACGGAGTAGAGATTGCTAGAAACAACAGTCGATAGGGTTATTTGAATGCATCGGAAATTGCATTTGGATAGGTCTATAGGAAACGTGAAACGAATGATAATTACATAGGTTAGGAGATGTGTGGTATGAAAGAACCAGTATTAGTTATTATGGCTGCCGGAATGGGTAGTCGGTATGGTGGCTTAAAGCAAATTGATCCGGTGGATACAAATGGAAATCTAATTATTGATTTCTCAATCTATGATGCGGTAAAAGCAGGATTTAAAAAGGTTATCTTCATCATAAAGAAGGAAATTGAAGAGGATTTTAAAACGGTGATTGGAAATCGTATGGCGAAATACATCGATGTAGAGTATGTATACCAAGCACTGGATAATTTGCCAGAGGGTTTTGATGTTCCGGAGGGAAGAGTCAAGCCATGGGGTACCGGACATGCGATTTTAAGTTGCATCAACAATATTGATGGACCATTTGCAGTAATTAATGCAGATGATTACTATGGAAGCCATGCATTTTCGATGGTTTATGATTGGCTAAAGGATGCCAAGGACGATGATAAGTATCGCTATATGATGGTCGGATATATTTTAGCCAATACCTTAACGGAGAATGGGCATGTGGCAAGAGGTATCTGTCAAGTTACCTCCGATGGTAAGTTGGAGAAAATTGATGAGAGAACCCATATAGAGAAAAGAGGGGAAGGTGCAACCTATACCGAAGATGATGGCAAGACTTGGGTAGAGCTTTCAGCAACTAGCACAGTTTCCATGAATATGTGGGGATTTACAGATAGTATCCTCAAGGAGTTAAAAAATCGTTTTCAGAAATTCTTAGAGAAGGATGCAGTTAACAACCCTTTGAAAGCAGAATATTTTCTCCCTAGCGTAGTACAGGAATTACTAGAGGAAAATAAAACAACGGTTCAGGTATTAAAGTCTGAGGATAAATGGTATGGCGTAACCTACAAAGAGGATAAAGAAGACGTCGTGAATGCGATTAAGAAATTAAAGGCGAATGGAGTTTACCCGGAAATCTTATGGGGAAATTAAAGAGGAGGAAAGTTAAAAATGACAAGAGAAGAAGAATGCGCTAAGATAAATAAAGCAATTGAAGCAATCGATTTTAAGGGAGAATATTTGAGTCATGAGAAATATGGCTCCGGTCATATCAATGATACTTTTCTCGCATGTTTCAAAAAGGAAGATAATTCAACAATAAAATACATCTTACAAAGAATGAATCACCATATCTTTAACCCTGAGAAGCTAATGGAGAATATATGTAATGTAACATCCTTCCTTAGAGAAAAGATTGAAAAAACTGGTGGGGATCCGAACAGGGAAACGATGAATGTTATTCCTACAAAAGATGGCAAATCTTATTTTACAGACAGCATTGGTTCCTGCTGGAGAGCTTATGTATTTATTGAAGATGCTACGAGCTTTGATAAAGTAGAAAAACCAGAGGATTTCTATCAAAGTGCCGTTGCATTTGGACGTTTTCAAAATCTATTATCCGATTTTAAAGCGGATACCTTGCATGAAACGATTGTAGACTTTCATAATACACCAAAACGATTTGAAACATTCAAAGAAGCAGTTAAAAAGGATGGTCTTAACCGTGCTTCTAGCGTAAAAGAAGAGATTGCATTTGTTATGAATCGTGCAGAAGATATGAAAATCTGTATGGAAATGTTAGAGAAAGGGGAACTTCCACTAAGGGTAACCCATAATGATACCAAGCTGAACAATGTTATGATTGATAACAAGACGGGGAATGGATTGTGCGTCATTGACTTGGATACGGTTATGCCTGGACTGTCGATCTTTGATTTCGGTGATTCCATCCGTTTTGGTGCAAATACCGCAATGGAGGATGAGAAAGACTTATCTAAGGTATCCTTGGATTTAAACTTATTTGAGCAATATACATCTGGCTTTTTGGAAGGCTGCCATGGAAGTTTAACTGAGAATGAACTTCGTATGCTTCCAATGGGTGCTAAAATGATGACATTAGAATGTGGTATGCGATTTTTGACGGATTATCTTCAAGGAGATGTTTATTTTAATATTCATCGACCAGAGCATAATTTGGATCGCTGCAGAACGCAATTTACGCTTGTTGAAGACATGGAGCGTAAGAAGAATCAAATGCATCAAATTATTAATAAACTAAGTTAGTAAAATTGGTTCAATATAGAAAGGAGCGATTTGCTATGGCGATTTTAGTTACTGGCGGTGCTGGATATATAGGCAGTCATACATGTGTAGAACTCATTCAAGAAGGTTATGAAGTGGTGGTAGTTGACAATCTTAGCAATTCGAAGGAAGAAGCCTTAAGAAGAGTAGAAAAGATTACAGGAAAGAAAGTAAAGTTTTATAAGACGGATCTATTGGATCGTGAAGGACTAGAGGGAATATTTGAGAAGGAAAGGATTGAATCAGTAATCCATTTTGCAGGTTTAAAAGCAGTAGGTGAATCAGTACAGAAACCCTTAGAGTATTATCATAATAATATTACAGCTACCTTAATCCTCTGCGATGTGATGAGAAAATTCGCTGTGAAAAATATCGTATTCAGTTCTTCGGCAACGGTATATGGTAATCCTGCAACGGCTCCTATTAACGAGGATTTTCCGCTTTCTGCAACCAACCCTTATGGAAGAACAAAGCTTTTTATTGAAGAAATCCTTCGAGATTTATATGTAGCAGATAAAGAATGGAATATCATTATCCTGCGTTATTTTAACCCGGTAGGTGCTCATAAGAGTGGTACTATAGGGGAAGATCCACAAGGGATTCCAAACAACTTGGTACCGTACATTACTCAGGTAGCTGTTGGAAAACTGGAGAAACTAGGCATATTCGGTGATGACTATGACACATCAGATGGTACCGGTGTTCGTGACTACATCCATGTTGTTGATTTGGCCAATGGCCATGTGAAAGCAATCGAAAAGCTCCAAAGTAATCCAGGTGTATGCATCTATAATTTAGGAACTGGAAATGGCTATAGTGTACTTGATATGGTGAAGGCATTTTCTAAAGTATGTGGTAAGGAAATCCCATATGAAATAAAGAAAAGACGTTCCGGCGATATTGCTACCTGCTACGCGGATCCTTCCTTAGCAGAAAAAGAACTAGGATGGAAAGCGGTTAGAGGGCTGGATGAGATGTGTGAGGATTCATGGAGATGGCAGAGTGCTAATCCGAAAGGCTATGAGGTGTAGAAAATTCTATATGAATGAGTAGGAAAAATATGATTAAATTCTAGTATATAAACAGAAATATATAGTACATAAAGGGAGTGACAATTATATATCAAATTAAAACGATACAAGTAATGGATCAACTAAAAGAATGTCCGACCTTTGAAATTAACCATTTTCAATGGAACAATGTGTATCAGCCAAAAGCCTTTGGGCAGATGGCGATGATGGAAAACTACGGATTTGTTGTATCTATGACGGCAGTAGAGAAGAATCCGCTTCGGAGATATACGAAAAATGAAGATCCGGTTTATATGGATAGTGGATTAGAGGCTTTTATAAACTTTAATCCGGAAGCAGGGAAGGATTACTTTAACTTTGAAATGAATGCAAACGGTGCCATTCTTAGTGGCTTCGGATATGGAAGAGATAGAAAAAGAGTGATTGATATAACGACATATCGACCAGTCTGTACAGCGGCTATTGTAGAGGATTCCTGGAATGTAATACTGAGAATTCCAATGGAATTAATAGAGGATGTGTATGGAATCGCTACTCCTAAAAAAGGGGATATCATAACCTGCAACTTTTTTAAGATCTCAGAAGATCCGGAGCTTGAACATTATGCAAGCTTTGCGCCGGTTACTAGTGAGAAACCCAATTTCCACCTTTCTGAGTTTTTCAGTGAGGCTGTAATCATAGACGGCTTAAAAAATAATATTTAATAGAAATTAACGGAGTCATTTTGTGATTATCGTCCATTGCTATATATAAGATTCTATGGTAGAATTCGAAGATATAGTAATGTACAGATATTGGAAAGGGACTTTATGACGAATATTGAGAAACTATCAAATGGCATTAGGGTCGTTATGGAACCTATGCCATATTTAAAGAGTACTGCTTTTGGAGTGTGGGTGAAGGTAGGCTCTAGATATGAGAATAAGACTAATAACGGGATTGCCCATGTAATTGAGCATATGCTTTTTAAAGGGACTAAGAATAGAAGTGCTAAAGACTTAGCAGATGAAATGGCTAAGATAGGCGGTAATGTTAACGCATATACCAGTAAGGAATGTACATCTTATTATGGAACCACTCTCAGTGAACACTTGCCAATAGCAGTAGATATTATTTCTGATATGATTAAGAATTCTCTCTTTGATGATAAGGACCTAAAGAAAGAAAAAAGAGTTATTATTGAAGAAATAGATATGTATGATGATTCCCCAGAGGATTTATCCCATGAGATGCTTCAGATGAAGATATGGGAGGACCATCCTTTAGGATATCAGGTTTCAGGAACAAAAAAGATTGTCAGAAGCATTACTCGAGAACAGATATTAGATTTTATGAATACATATTATGTTGGAGAGAACATGATTATCTCTATAGCAGGCCAATTTGACCAAGAGGAAGTTATGGAGCTTTTAGAAGAGAAGTTCGGAGGTATTAAATGTAGTTTCGATAATGAAAGTACGATTATAGCTACTCCAGAGTATCATAAGATTTTCTATAAAAAAGAGAAGGATGTGGAACAGCTTCATCTTAATATTGGATTTGACTGTATATCCTCCTTGTCTGAGGAACAGTATACTTACTCAGTTCTTAACTCTATATTAGGAGGAAGTATTAATTCAAGACTATTCCTACAGGTAAGAGATAAAAGTGGCTTAACCTATAGTATATATTCTTATGAGAGTTCATATATGGATACTGGTCTGTTCCAGATATATGCAGCCATGAATCCATCACAGTCTACAACTGTAGTAGAAAAGATTAAAGCTATTATAAAGGATATTCGAAAGAATGGGGTAACCCCTGATGAACTATCAATGACTAAAGAACAGCTTAAAACGGAGATAATCCTTGGAAATGAAAGTGCTAAAAGTCGCATGAACTTCAATGGGAAGTCCATGCTTTTTAGAGCTAGAGTTATTACTTTAGATGAGATGGTGGAAGGCCTTGATAAGGTTAGTATAGAGGATGTTAAGAACTTCGCTAATAAATATCTGGATTTATCTAATTGCTCTGTGTCATTAGTTGGTAATATTAAAGACTATTTTGTAGAGTCCATCTAACATTTTGTTGCATAAAGGAAAACAATTAAACAAATATATTGTATAAAGACTAATACTTTAATATAATAAATCCATAAGTATTAGTTTTAGTTAACCTTAATTATGCCAGAATAGATTAGAAAAGTTCTAAGTCAGGGGTTCAAAATAAGGAGCCTGAACGAAC
>ENA-UOOR01002446-UOOR01002446.1-fermentation-metagenome-genome-assembly--contig:-NODE-2446-length-18701-cov-3.938968_pt1 | contig 18701 bp, 16 predicted proteins | sample MGYA00245780_ERZ724029 | MGnify/ENA primary metagenome ERZ724029 (study PRJEB28704, sample SAMN03018315) | fermentation metagenome | biome: anthropogenic terrestrial biome; feature: soil; material... | reverse complement strand
AATTGTAGACAACACCTTTCCCACACCAATTCTTTGTCAGCCATTTTCATGGGAGGCTGACATCATTGTGCATATGCCTTCTTCTAGCTAAGTTTTCGAATGGTGTCCAGAAAAGGGTATAAGAGAGCGCTTATGCTTGTCGAAATTCAAAGTGCTCAACGCACGTCTTTGCTTCTTCAGGCACATCTGCCGAAATCACGCTCACTTCAGGAAGCACTCCTATTGTTCCCTGATGGCGATATGCCTGTATCACCCAGTGCTTGACGCCGAGCATGCGAAGACTCCAACCGATGCGCACAATATCTGCCGATGACAACAATGCTGGATGCCATGTAGTGCGTACTTCTAGCTCGATTTTGCTCCTCAAAAGCAAACATAAGCTCTTTTGAGCATAAGCACCACTACCCACTACATGAGTGATTTTCTCATACAACTCCCATGGAGCCTTTACATCAAAGCCTACCCACGAAAGATAAGGCAAAACTTCTTCAAGCCGCTCGGGGATGGCTCCTCCAGTGTGCAAGCCGACGGCATAGCCCAACTCACGCACTCTCTTGATGGCGGCAGGCAGTGCAGTTTGCATAAGAGGCTCTCCGCCCGAAAAGACAACGCCGTCAAGAAGTCCCTTGCGATGTTTGAGCAATTCTTCAAGCTCAGTCCAACTTGAATGTGCAGCAGATGCATCCCACAGGATATGGTTTTGGCAATAGGCACATCGCCAACAGCAGCCAGCAAGGAAACAAACGCATGATAGCTTCCCCGGCCAATCAATGGTAGAAAAGGCGGTAATACCACCTACCGCGAGATCTGTAAGGCCAGCGTCCTGCTGCCTTGTTGTGACAGCCGTCACTTGCTTTTCCTTATGTCTGACGAATAGGTAGACAGCGACGGTTCGATGAACTCTACACGCTCGTGAAATTCTCCTTTTTTCCCCGTGTTAAAAAATGAAACCGGACGATAGTAGCCCATCACACGCGTCCAAACCTCGCATGGTTGACGCTCATCATTTGAGAGATGCACACCATCGATATCTATGCCTGTGCTTGTGAGCTCGTCTTTATTTACCATTTCAGATCCTCCTCATGCAGTCATATCCCTTAGAGCATAGGTACCCAAAGGACCTAAACCTCAATTGGCAGCAATAGTTGTCTCACCTCTTTTCTTCTGCGCAAGCTCACGATCACATAGGGGGCAAAACTCATGCTCCCCTGCAATATATCCATGCCGGGGACAGATCGAAAACGTAGGCGTAATGGTAATATAGGGCTCCTCAAAATTCTCAAGAGCACGATGTACAAGCTGTTTGCACGCTTGCGCACTGGATATTTTCTCACCCATATAAAGATGCAGTACTGTACCACCTGTATATCTTTTCTGCAGGTCTTCTTGCGCTGCCAGGGCCTCAAAAGGATCAGTGGTATAGCCCACTGGCAGTTGAGAGCTATTGGTGTAGTAAGGCTCATTGTCGGTTCCTGCATGGATAATGTTGGGATAGCGTTTAATGTCCTCTCGTGCAAAGCGATAGGTAGCTCCTTCTGCCGGTGTTGCTTCAAGGTTGTACATATGACCAGTCTCAGACTGAAATTCCACAAGCAAGCTACGCGCCACATCCAACGTCCGCGCCACGAGTGCATGGCCCCTTGGATCCACGATGTCATACTGATCTCCTGTATAATTGCGCACCATCTCGTTCATGCCGTTGACGCCAATTGTCGAGAAATGGTTACGCAAAGTACCCAGATACCGCTTGGTGTAGGGAAAGAGTCCAGCATCAATAAGGCTTTGAATTTCTTTGCGCTTGAGCTCGAGGGATACCTTGGCAAGCCTCATAAGATGGGAAAGCTCCTCATCCAGTGCCGTCTCATCGCCACGATGCTTATAGCCGAGACGAGCCATATTGATAGTGACAACACCGATAGAACCAGTCTGTTCCGCCGAGCCAAAAAGACCGTTGCCACGCTTAAGAAGTTCACGAAGATCGAGACGTAGGCGGCAGCACATAGACCGTATCATGTGAGGATCAAGGTCAGAGTTAATGAAGTTCTGGAAATAGGGCAAGCCATACTTTGCCGTCATGGCGAAAAGCAAATCGGCGTTTGGGCTATTCCAATCAAAATCACGCGTGATATTGTACGTGGGAATGGGAAAAGTAAACACTCTTCCCTTTGCATCCCCTGTACACATAACCTCCATGAATGCTCTATTGATCATATCCATCTCTGGTTGAAGGTCACCATAGTGAAAGTCCACTTGCTTTCCTGCTATGAGCGGCACGTCTTCTGCAATGTCATCTGGGCAGACAAAATCAAAGGTAAGGTTGGTGAAAGGAGTTTGGGTTCCCCAACGTGAAGGCACGTTCATGTTGTAGACAAAACTCTGAAATTCTTGTTTAACTTGGTTATAGTTCAGCCGATCGGCATGCACAAATGGCGCTAAATACGTATCAACCGAAGAAAAGGCTTGCGCACCCGCCCATTCGTTTTGCATGGTACCGAGAAAGTTGACCATCTGGCTCATAGCTACAGAAAGATGTTTGGGAGGTGCAGATTCAATCTTGTTGGGAACACCATTAAAACCTTCATTGAGCAGTGTCCTTAAGCTCCAGCCAGCACAGTAACCCGAAAGCATATCAAGGTCGTGAATATGGAAGGATCCGTCACGATGCGCATTGCCAACCTCAGGTGGATATACGTGAGAAAGCCAGTAGTTGGCGATTACCTTTCCTGAAATGTTTAAGATAAGCCCACCCAGCGAATAACCTTGGTTGGCATTGGCATTGACACGCCAATCTACTCTTGAAAGGTACTCATTGACTGAACTTGTGACATCAACATATGTTTCACGATCTCGACGTACTTGACGACGCTTTTCGCGATAGACAATGTAGGCACGAGCAGTCTCAAAGTGATTTGCCATTACAAGCGTTTGCTCAACGATATCTTGTACTTCTTCGACTGACGGGGCTGCCCCATCAAAGCGGTGTGCAACGACGGTGCAAACTTGCTCAGAGAGCCTTACTGCCTCTTTAACACCGAACTCAGCGGTAGCAACACCGGCCTTTTCGATGGCGGCAGTTATCTTATTTTGATCGAAGTCAGCGAGTGCACCGTTGCGTTTGATGATGCTCGCCGGCATTTTATATACCCTCGCTGTCCTAGTTTCCATTTTTAGTCCTTTTTAGAAAAAATACTTATATACACAATATATTGTAGTATATTCTATTATTCTATCATATAACTAGTAGCTATAACTATAAACTCTTTTATCAGAAAAGGAATAGTGATCTCCGAGAAGCCATACTTACGTTGTGCCTATATACTAAATGTAGATAGAAAGCTCCATGAGGAGAGATGTATGGCAACATTTCATATCAAACGCATCTATGAGACTCCAGAGCCACAAGATGGCAAGCGCATACTTGTTGATCGCCTATGGCCGCGCGGCATGAAAAAGGAGCGTGCCAAGCTCGATGCTTGGGAAAAAGAGCTGGCGCCCAGCAGTGACCTTCGAAAAAGCTGGGGGCATGACTCCTCTCGCTTCAAAGATTTCGCCTGCGCCTATCGCGCTGAACTTGACAGCCGGCCAGAAGTTGAGACATTCCTGTCCTCTTTGCATCCAGACGACACCATCACGCTGCTCTACGCCGCTAAGGACCCTCAAGTCAATCATGCGGTTGTGCTACGTGACTACCTTGCCCTGCGACAAGAGGGCCTTTGATGAGGAGAAGCAGGCTAACAAAGATCCTGTTCGTCTGCCATGGCAACATCTGCCGGTCTTACATGGCGCAATGCATTTTATCCGAACTCGTTAGGAGGGCCGGACAGGAAGGGCACTACCTGATCGACTCGGCGGCGACAAGTTCTGAGGAAATCGGCAACACGGCACACCCCGGGGCGCTGCGAAAGCTCAAGGAGATGGGCATCACGTGCCTTAGCCATCGCGCAAGGCGCTTCCAAGCGCAGGAATACAAGAGCTGGGACTATATCGTTTATATGGACGAGGAGAACTATTGGGGGTTACAGCAAATTCACCCGCAAGATCCCAACCACGCATACCACAAGCTCCTTGCCTTTGCAGATGGGCATACAGAAGCTACGGCGCCAGACGTGGCTGATCCTTGGTACACAGGCGACTTCGATGCCGCATGGGATGACATCTATGCTGGCTGCGTCGGCCTATTCGAAAGGCTCGAACCATGAAGAAAAATACGAACCCTTTCATAAAGAAAGCGGAGAACGCTCACGTTGACATGCGCTGCGAGGCGTCAGCGCTGCGTTGGCTCGCAGAGGCTGAGCGCGAAGGTGGAATGAGTGTTGTGCGCGTTCTTTCCGCCGATAAGAAGGCCCTTTCTGAAGAGCGCATAATCCCGGGCAGGCCAAGCGCCCCTGCAGCGCGAAAGATAGGCAGGGCACTTGCAATCACGCATGCCAAGGGAGCTGCGTGGTATGGTTGCCCGCCTGACGGCTGGGACTTTGGCTGGGGTGCCGGCTATGTAATAGCGGACTCTCTTACGCCCGTTGTTCCGCATAAAGATGCTGCCGAGAATTGGGGTGCCTACTACGCGGAGTCTCTTGTCATGGGCTATGCCAAGCAGGCCTTTGACCTTGGGGTGATTGACGAAACTGGCAGCAGGCTCGTGCAACGGGTGGCATCGAGGCTCCAAGATGGGGTCTATGATGCGCCTCAGCCAGCCCTTGTCGAGCAGGCTATCGCCGCATCAAGCGGCTCAATTGCATGCGCGCGCCTGCATGGGGACCTGTGGGCAGGAAACATCCTGTGGGACGCCTCCGACTCTTCTGCCACCGGCGGTATCCTCATCGATCCGATGGCACATGGCGGTCATGCAGAAACCGACCTGGCCATGCTTAGCCTCTTTGGCTTCCCCTATCTTGATGAGGTCCTACGAAGCTACAATGAGACGTCTTCCCTTGCTGAGGGCTGGCGCGAGCGTATGCAGCTTCACCAACTTGCGCCGCTTTTGCATCACTGCGTACTTTTCGGGAAAAGCTACGTTCCTGCCGCCCTCACGGTAGCGAAAGCATATGCCTAACCGAAAACGCCACAGGGAGTGCCCCGCAACCTCCTCAGCAAAGGACAGGGATGAGAGCTTTCATCGCATTGCAGCTGCCACAGGTCTTCATCCGCGCAAGCTCTGAGTTAGCCCATGAGCTCAGCGGCACTTTTCGAAAGCAGGCTTCTAAAGACAGGAGCTACCTATGCCTGTCTCTACAGCAAGCATCTTCTTACCAACAACAGCATATCGAGCAACGGGTAGGTGCATCGTCGCCCTTTTGAAACTTGATGATCTGTCAGCTGCGAGTGGTAAAACGGCATCCTATGGGTACGATAGCTATTGTTTTACCCGCATTCAGCTAAACGGCCGCAATCCTAAGGAGGCGCAACCATGAAAAAGGGCGTTCGATTACGCATAGCCCAGCATGCTGCTTGTCGCTTGCGAGCATCAGCTGCGTTTTTGCGTGACACCAACCAGGGCTTGCGCCATGACCATCGCATACAAAGGCAAAGCCTAAGAGCGTAAAGCACACATCCCATTGCAGCATGAAGGGCCTTCGCATATCAGAAGAAGGCAGGCAGTCACGTGCCTTCTATCGTTTACGACGCGAAGGAGTTATCCATGTCACTTGCCACGATCAAAATCTCCACCCCTACAGCAGCGCCAAAAAGAACTTCGATGCACCGACCGACCAAGGTGCATTCTGACCTAGGGCCCACCATTACCTACGCCGTGCGCCATAGCGCCGCGCGAATGATGGGGCGGCTGTCAACGAGCCCGGACGGTCTGCCCGTCGACATAGCAAAGGCTAAGCTTGACCTCTATGGGCCGAATGCCCTTTCCCAATCTCACAAAAAGTCACTCGCAGCACGCTTGGTGTCTGCGTTCATTAGCCCTTTCACGCTCATCCTTATTGCCTTGGCTGTAATTTCCTTCTACACAGACGTTGTTTTCGCAGCGCCAGGCCAACAAGACCCCTCAACTGTCATCATCATCGCGATAATGGTGACGATATCCGGCTCTCTTTCCTTCGTCCAAGAGACTAAAAGCACGCGCGCCGCCGAAGGGTTGCAGGAGAGAGTGAAAAGCAGCTGCATCGTGCTGCGCCGAGAGCTTGCCACAGGGAACTCCCATGAGTTCAAGGTACCGACGACCGACGTGGTTACGGGTGATGTCGTACGCTTGGCCGCAGGTGACATGGTTTGTGCCGACATGCGCATAATCAGCTCGAAAGACCTGTTCGTGGCACAGGCTGCTCTAACCGGGGAATCCGAGCCCGCCGAAAAGACGCCGGATGCCGTGCGCAGCACGCCAGTGCTTGGCGAAGGAACCCGCTCTCTCGGCTTGGGCGACTGCACAAATATCGTCTTCTCCGGCACAACCGTCCAAAGCGGTAGCGCTTTGGCGGTCGTTTTTGCCACAGGAGATACAACCTACCTTGGAGCCATATCAAAAAAGATCCAAGCCAAACCAGAAAAGACAGCTTTTGACGTCGGCATAGACGACGTTTCTCGCCTGCTCGTCTCGATTATGGTGATCATGTGCCCTCTCGTCTTTTTCGTCAACGGCTTCATGAAGGGGCAGTGGCTTGACGCCTTTCTTTTTGCAGCTTCAGTTGCGGTAGGCATTACACCGCAGATGCTGCCGGTAATTGTCACCACCTGTCTTGCTCGAGGAGCCACTGAGATGAGCAGGCATGACGTCATTGTCAAGAAAATGAGCGCCATACAAAACCTCGGGGCGATGGACATCTTGTGCACGGACAAGACGGGCACGCTTACCGAGGATAAGGTAGTCCTAGAACGTCACCTTAATGTGGCTGGGCAGACCGACAACCGTGTGCTGAGGTATGCTTTTCTGAACAGCCACTTCCAAACGGGCCTCACCAATCTCATCGATCAGGCGATCATCGACGCCACCAAGCAAGAAGAGCCATTCGACCCGCAGCTTTCGGTCCTCAAGGGACGCTATGAGAAAATAGATGAGATACCTTTCGACTTCGAGCGCCGTCGCATGAGCGTCGTCGTGCGCGCGAAGGCGACAGCACAAACGCAGATCGTGACCAAAGGGGCAGTCGAGGAGGTCCTTACCATATGCAGCTCAGTGGATTACAAGGGCAAAATTCAGCCGTTGACAGCCGACCTTCGCACAAAGGTCAACACAGAGGTCTCTCGTCTTGGTGATGAGGGCTTGCGTGTCATCGCGGTGGCGCACAAACTGCAGCAAATGCCAGAGGGCTCCTTTTCGGTCGCCGACGAGACTGACATGACCTTGATAGGCTATCTTGCTTTTCTTGATCCGCCCAAGGCAAGCGCTCCTGATGCAATCGCGAGCCTATCTGCAGATGGAGTGTCTGTCAAAGTACTGACGGGGGATTCAGAGAAGGTCGCTGTCGCCGTTTGCAAAAAGGTCGGTATCGATGTGGGGCAGATATTGACCGGCAGTGAGATAGACATGCTCACAGATGAAGAGCTGGAGAAGCACTCTGAGGCATGCTGTCTCTTCGCCAAGCTCTCCCCGCTGCAGAAATCTCGTGTGGTAGCCGCACTGCGCAAAGCAGGGCATGTCGTCGGCTTTATGGGCGACGGCATTAACGATGCGGCAGCAATGCGCGCAAGTGACGTGGGCATCTCAGTTGACACGGCCGTAGATGTCGCAAAAAAGACAGCAGACATCATTTTGCTCAAGAAGGATCTCATGGTGCTCGATCATGGTATTGAAGAGGGCAGGCGCACATATGGTAATACGATCAAATATGTGAAAACGACCGCTGCATCGAACTTTGGCAATGTCTTGTCGGTGACTGTCGCAAGCGTGACATTGCCATTTTTGCCCATGAGCTCTTTGCAAATCCTTTTGCTCGGGCTGGCTTATACCATTGCTGCCGCTGCGATTCCATGGGACAACGTGGATGCTGAGATGTTGCGAACGCCCCAGCGCTGGGATGCGAGCTCTATCAAACGCTTCATGGCGTGGATGGGGCCGATCAGTTCAATTTTCGATATTTTGACTTACCTTGGCCTATACTTCATGCTTTGTCCGGCCATGCTCGGCAGCAACTACGCCCAGCTTGACCCAGCGGACGCGACACTGTTCATAGCGCTTTTTCAGACAGGCTGGTTTGTCGAGTCAATGTGGACACAAAGCCTCGTTGTTCTTTCCCTGCGCACCGAGCATCTATCAATTCTGCGGTCCTCCCCTGCGCCCCAGCTCATTGTCCTCACCTTGATCGGCATTGGCCTCGTTACGCTGCTGCCTTACGTGCCCGACGTTTCAGACGCCTTAGGCCTCACCGCCTTGCCTGCTCCCTACTATCCCCTGCTTTTCGCAGCGGTTGCCGGGTACCTCGTTGCGGTCACGCTGGCAAAGCTGCTCTACAAGCGTCGCTATGGGTCATTGTTGTAGGAGGAGCCGGCGTAAAGCACTCTTTCTCTCCTATGGCTTTCCTAAAAGCTGACGCGTGCATTCGAGCAAATCGACCTTTTGCTTGTCAGAGAGCTCTGGGTAGCGCGGATCAATTTCTTGCAGGGTCTTGACGATGGCTTCGCTTACAAGCCAGCGCGCATACCACTTTTGATCTGCCGGGATGGCATACCATGGAGCGTGCTTGGTCGCGGTGGCGTTGATCGCCTTCTCATAGGCATCCATATAAACAGGCCACAAAGCACGTTCCTTGAGATCGGCTGCCGAAAACTTCCAATTCTTCGCAGGGTTCTCAATGCGATCGAGAAAGCGCTTCTTCTGTTCTTCTAAGCTCTCGTTCAAGAAGATCTTGATAACTCTGTAGCCATTTTCCCAGAGATATTCCTCGAAATTGGCGATTTGCTTGTAGCGCCTAGCGAAGAACTCGTCTTTGCCCATGTCAACGCAGCGCTTCGGCATGCGATAGCCCTTTTGCAGCTCATGCACGCGAACAATGAGCACGTCCTCGTAATAGGAGCGATTGAAGATGCCAATGCGGCCGCGCTCGGGCAAGGCCAAGACGGCTCGCCACAGGTAGTCATGGGAAAGTTCGAGGGAGCTCGGCTGCTTGAAGCTCGTCACCTCCACGCCTTGCGGATTAACGCCGCTCATGACATGCTTGACCGTGGAGTCCTTTCCGGCCGCATCCATAGCTTGGATCAGGACAACCACGCCCTCACGGCCTTCGGCGTACAGTTTGTCCTGCAAATCCGCCATCAGCTGCGTGTTAGCCTCAGTGGCAGCCTCGACCTCCGCACGAATATCCTTGTCGACATGGGCTGATGTCGGCGCTTCTGCGACAGAAAAGCGCTGAGAGCCGTCGATGCAACAGTCGTCCAATTCTACACGCTGCATTTTACGCGCCCCATCTCATCCGTCTGACCTCCGCAAAGACTGTGCGGCTACGAACAACCTGCAAACGCTCGAGTACTCGGGCAGTTACATCAGACGAGTAGCAATCGCATGGATGAATTGCTCGGTGGTCAGCTTGGTGGGATGCGGATGCGTCGTGATACGCACAAGATCCCCTGTCATCTGCCCATCGGCAATGGTCTCAAGGGTGCTTTTCTCAAGGCGACCAGCAAAATCTATGAGCTCTGGGAGGTCATCGAGCTCCCCACGTTTGCGGAGCGCCCCCGTCCATGCAAAAATTGTGGCTACAGAATTGGTCGATGTTGGCTCTCCGCGCAGAAACTTGTAATAGTGCTTCTGCACTGTCCCGTGGGCAGCCTCATATTCCCAACACTTCTTTGGGGAGACAAGCACTGAGGTCATCATCGCGAGAGAGCCAAACGCCGATGAGACCATGTCACTCATAACATCACCGTCATAATTCTTGCATGCCCAGATGAAGCCGCCTTCGCTTCTCATAACCCGCGCAACGGCATCGTCGATAAGCATATAAAAGTAGTGAATTTGGCTCTTTTCAAAGCGGCTTTTATATTCGGCATCAAAAATTTGTTGGAAGAGCGCCTTGAAGCGCTCGTCATAGGTCTTTGAGATCGTGTCCTTTGCCGCGAACCACACATCTTGGCGCGTCTCAAGGGCGTAGTCAAAACACATATGAGCAAAGTCGGAAATCGATGAGTCAGTGTTATGTATTCCCTGCACAATGCCTGGGGCATCGAAGTCATGGACGAGCTTGCTCACTTGCTTGCCGTCAGCAGCTGTATATACGAGCTCTACCTTGCCAGGTGCCGGTATTTGCATCTCAACGTTGCGATAGATATCACCATAGGCATGACGAGCCAAGGTGATGGGTTTCTTCCAGCAGGAAACGATTGGTTTGATGCCAGAAACGAGGATCGGAGCACGAAAAACCGTCCCGTTGAGCATCGAGCGTATCGTCCCATTAGGACTTTTATACATGTGCTTGAGGTGATACTCACTCATGCGCGCCGTATTAGGCGTAATCGTCGCACACTTGACAGCCACCCCATAGCGCTCAGTGGCCTGTGTCGCCTCAACGGTCACCTGGTCGTCCGTCTCATCACGATGCTTCAGGCCCAGGTCATAATACTCACTCTTCAGATCGACAAAAGGGCAGATAAGCTCATCTTTAATCATGCGCCAAATTACGCGTGTCATCTCGTCTCCATCCATCTCGACAAGCGGTACGCGCATTTGAATCTTTGCCATGTTCCATCCCACTTTCATCTAAAGACCAGTCTGTACACTCTCACTGATTTCACTGCCAGCAACAAGTAAGCATAAGCTATGTTATCTCCTCCACCGTCTCCCCATTTTGAAGCTCACTCACAAGAACCGAAATGAAGACGGATGCAAAGCCTCCACACATAGCCAAACTCACGACCTCATGGTAAAGGAGCACTGAAAAGAGCGCCCCGAACACGCTCTCAAATGACATGAGGAGCGCAGCACGGGAGGGACTCACATGCTTTTGTGCAAAATTCTGTGCAATGATCGCAAATACCGTGCACGCCAGCACGAGATAGGCAAGTTGAAGCCAAAAATCAACCGTGAAGGCGGAGCTCGGCGGAAGCTCCTGTGTCAGAAGTCCTGCCGCGGAACAGACAATTGCAAACACATAGAGTTGCACGACTGTAAGCGTACCCATGTCGTGTGCAGGCGCAAAGACGGCAATAAGCACGATATTGACCGCAAAAAGAAAAGCTGAAACAAGGGTCAGCATATCTCCTATGTTCAGCGATCCCCAGCCGCCAGCAACGCCACTGCTTCCCTGTCCTCCGACAGATATGAGCATGACGCCCACGACGCAAAACAATGACGCCACTATGTCACGAACCGTCGGCTGGCGGCGCCCGATCGCCCAATACAAAAACGGGACCATGACACAGTAGGTAGCCGTGAGGAAAGCGTTCTTGCTCGGTGTCGTCGTTTCAAGCCCAATGTTTTGTACGAGATAGGCAGCACCGCCGGAAAGCCCGATCAGCGTGCCTGCAAGCAGATGAGAGCCATCGAGGTTGTTACGCAAGCGTCGCCGAAAAAGAAACGTGCATATAAGAGCTGCTAGGCCAAAACGCATTGCAAGCAGCCATGGGGCGGCAACGGCATCCAGCGCCTTCTTCAAGACGACAAACGAGCTGCCCCAGATGACCGTTGTAAGCAACAACGCAAATTCGTAGAACCAAGCTGGAATGTCATGTTTAATAATCATAGACAGAAGTATAATCACGCGTCTTGGTATCAGGCACGCCATGCTGTATCAAGATACACAATGGAGATGAGAGGGGCTGTAGGACATGGATCAGACCTTCGAACAAGAGCAGCGCCATTTGAGCGAAACATATGCGGCTCTCGTTGGCCTCCGCAACGAGCTCATCGATGAGATAGAGACAAACCATCACGGTGCACGCCAAGACTTGATCGACCTTTCAGAAGAAGTGCGCCTCAATTTCGGAAGCGACGACGAAACAATGGAAACTCTCGCCGCTATCGAAACGCTTAATTCCGTCATTGACACCTACAACGAATATCATGATGCTAGCGTAAAGAAGCTTGGGCGCGTATCACTGCTGCTCGAGCAGCCATACTTTGCCAAGGTCACCTTGAAGATGAGGCCAAGCCGACCAGCGCAAGACGTCTACATCGGCACGCAGGGCATGACTGATAAAGACATGAGCCCTCTTGTGGTCGACTGGAGAAGCCCAATTGCAGAGACTTACTACAGCCAAAAGATGGGGGCAGTCTCCTATGAGGTCAACGGTCACACACGCACGGTCGAGCTGAGGGTTCGGCGGCAATTTGACATCGTGCGTGATGAGCTACGCTCGTACTTTGACACGACGGTTGCCATCGAAGACTCGCTGCTGCTCGAAGCCCTGCGTCGCCGTCACAGCGAGAAGCTGCGCGCCATCACCGCAACAATACAAAGGGAGCAAAACAACATCATCCGTCACGAGGATGTGCCGGTCCTGCTCGTCAGCGGCATCGCCGGCTCTGGCAAGACCTCCGTTATGCTACAACGCATCGCCTATGTGCTCTACCGACAGCGCAAGACGCTTGATGCGCAGCAAATATGCCTTTTTACACCAAACGCGATATTCTCCCACTACATAAACGCAGTCCTTCCCCAACTCGGGGAGTCAAATCCCTACATCTATACGTGGCAGGGCTTTCTTGCGCATCTTGGGCTCAGCGAACGAAACAGCGGCGAAGAGGGCGACCTTGCGCGCCTTGCTCTTTTGAGCGAAGCGATGGATGATCTCACGCTTGAGCCAGAGGATTTCCGTGCCATTGCCTTTGACGGTACAACCTTGCTCAAGCCCAGCCAAATAGAGGCGGCCTTCAACAAATACCAGCAGTTCCCTATAGGCGCCAGACGCTGTGCCCTCACCGCGGAGAAGCTCCACAAATCCTTCGAGCGCAAGATTTCGCGCATGGCGCACGAGGACTTCTGGCAAGAGGAGATGCTTTCTCTCGATGTAGACGAGCAGGTGAGCATCTTTGGGCAGCTCGTTGACCCTCAAGACGAAGCAGAGACGGTCGAGCTCACCAAAGACTATCTCTCCCATCATTTCAAGGACACCTACGAGCAGATAGAGTCGCTAAGTTGGTTGCGCATTGATCGCATAGGCATGCGCATGCTTCATGCCCCGGCACTTTCGGCTGCCGAGCATCTCTGGCTGAAGATGCTGATTTCAGGCCATGGCGCAAAGGGCGTTCGCTATGTCGTCATCGACGAAATACAGGACTACACCCCCGTCCAGATCAACGTGCTTGCCCGCTATTTCCATGGGGCACATTTCCTTTTGCTAGGAGATCCAAACCAAGCCATACATAAGGAAAGCGCTAGTTGGCGTGAAATTCGCCAGACCTTCTCGGCGGCCGGACAGCTTGACGAGTGCCGCCTTCTCACCAGCTACCGCTCGTCCCCTGAAATCACCTCACTGTTCGCAAGCTTGCTGACAAGGCAGGAACGCTCAAGCCTGACGTCTGTGCAGCAACCAGGCATTGCTCCAGACATTCATGAGTGCGGGAGCGACTATTTGGAAACGCTCGGCAAAATCGTATCTGAGGCTAAGGGGGGCGGAGGTCTCATTGCCATAATCGTTGCAGACAGAGCACGAGTCCACTGGCTTGGCAGGCAGCTGCCTGATGACGTTAAAATGCTGAGCGCCGATGACTCACTTCCTAGGCAAGGGATTGTGCTTCTTGACCTCGCTCTTGCAAAGGGCCTTGAATTTGACCACGTAATTGTCGCTGACGCGCAAGAAGAGGTGTATCCCAACACGGAACTCTGCCGGCGCCGTCTCTATACGGCCATTTCACGAGCAACCCATCGTGTGACCATCATCTCTCAGGGCAGGCTCACGCCGCTGCTGAGAAAATGAGAAATCGCCTACGTGAATGACACGTAGGCGCAGCGAGCGCCGCTAGGTCTGACGTGACGCCCATCCGACGGCTTAATGTGTGCCTGTCACAAAGAAGAGGTTCCGCACTGCCACGGCAATGCGGAACCTCAATAGGGCAGGGCATGCTGACCTAGTGAAAACTACTTCTTCATTGCCTCTTCAACAGCCACGGCGCAGGCGACGGTAGCACCGACCATGGGGTTGTTGCCCATGCCAATAAGGCCCATCATATCTACGTGCGCAGGCACTGATGAAGAGCCGGCAAACTGAGCATCAGAGTGCATACGGCCCATGGTGTCGGTCATGCCATAGGAAGCAGGGCCTGCTGCCATGTTGTCTGGGTGCAGAGTGCGTCCGGTACCGCCACCAGAAGCAACTGAGAAGTACTTCTTGCCCGCGGCCAAACGCTCCTTCTTGTACGTGCCGGCAACAGGATGCTGAAAGCGCGTGGGGTTAGTCGAGTTGCCCGTGATGGAGATGTCCACGTTCTCATGCCACATGATGGCAACGCCCTCGCGAACGTCGTCGGCGCCATAGCAACGGATAGAAGCACGCGGGCCATTGGAGTATGGAATGGTCTCAGTCACGTTGAGCTTACCCGTATAGTAGTCAAACTGCGTCTTTACATAGGTAAATCCGTTGATGCGCGAAATGATCTGGGCAGCGTCTTTGCCAAGTCCGTTCAAGATGACGCGTAGGGGCTTCTTGCGAGCTTTATTTGCGTTATTGGCTATGCCGATGGCTCCCTCTGCGGCAGCAAAGGACTCGTGACCTGCCAAGAAACAGAAGCACTCGGTGTCCTCCCCGAGAAGCATCGCGCCAAGGTTGCCGTGGCCAAGGCCGACCTTGCGCTCATCAGCAACCGAGCCAGGAACACAAAATGCCTGTAGGCCCTCTCCTATGGCACTTGCAGCCTCAGGGGCAGTCTTAACGCCCTTCTTGATGGCGATGGCGCAGCCTACTGTGTAAGCCCAGCCAGCGTTTTCGAAAGCAATTGACTGGACGCTCATTACGATCTGACGGGGATTGATCCCTTTGTCAAGGCAGATCTTCTCGGCGTCTTCAAGGCCATTGATGCCATAGCTATCGAGCACCTTGTTGATCTTGTCAATACGGCGCTCGTAACCTTCAAACGTAACTGCCATGTATGCTCAGCCTCCCTCTTTCTACTCAGCCGCAGGGAACGTGGACACGGAGCTATGCGTTTCCTTGTCCGTGCGTGGATCGATGTACTTAACGGCAGCGTCCCACTGGCCAAAGTGGCCCATGGCCTTCTCGACTGCCTCTTTGGGGTCCGTGCCATCTTTCAAAGCGTCTGTGAGCTTGCCAAGGTTCAAGAATTCGAAGCCGATGATCTCGTCTTTGTCATTGAGGGCCATGCGTGTCACATAGCCTTGGGTGAGCTCTAGATAGCGCGCGCCCTTGGCGGCGGTGCCATACATAGTGCCGACCATGGAGCGCATGCCCTTGCCAAGGTCGTCAAGGCCGGTGCCGATGGGCAGCCCGTTTTCTGAGAAAGCAGTTTGGCTGCGTCCGTAGACAATCTGCAAGAACAGCTCGCGCATTGCGACGTTGATGGCATCGCAGACGAGGTCAGTGTTCAATGCCTCGAGGATCGTCTTCTTCGGAAGGATCTCAGCTGCCATAGCCGCAGAGTGCGTCATACCTGAGCAGCCTATGGTCTCAATCAGGCATTCCTCGATTACGCCATTTTTGATATTGAGGCTGAGCTTGCAGGCGCCCTGTTGCGGCGCACACCAACCAACGCCGTGCGTGTAGCCGGAGATATCAGAGATCTCCTTTGCCTGCACCCATTTACCCTCTTCGGGAATGGGGGCAGGGCCATGGTATGCGCCCTTGGCGACAGTGCACATGTCCTGCACTTCTTTCGAATATTGCATGTACTGCTCCTCTCCACCACTGAGCGTCGGAAACCTTTTCGCGCCGACGCAAAAAAGCCATCTTCTTCGAGGGAAGCCCTCTCAGCAGTAACGCTGGCAACGCAATTGACACCTCTTGTCAATCTCTCTTAGTTTATACCAGTGGCGCACTTGATGCTGATCGGATGCAAACAAGCGCCTGCGATGACTACCTTGATCGCAACAACAGAAGCGCTAAGATGCCGAAACTGTGCCGACGCCCTTGTTTTGTGCCAACCAAGTCGCGAGCCAAGTCGAAACCTTCGTCGCACCTGCGACGTTCAGGTGCTCACCTCCGTCACGCGTGTCACTTGCCCAGTCGATGCCTGCGTCGCACTCGGCCGTGTTGAAGTCCAGATAGGTAAGGCCGTTCTCCTGTGCATAATCCGCTATGACATCATGCCTCGCGTCGTTCCACTCCTTGGCGTTAGGCGAGCTTATGAGAATGAGCGTTGCCCCATGCTCTGCGCACACCCGTTGCATCCATTTGAGATAAACCCTCGCCCAGAAGGAAAGAAAGGCACCGGAGGTGGTCTTGGACATGTAGTCCCCACCTGTATAGGGCACAACATCGGTCTTTGGGTGAAAGCCTAGATCGCTTGTCAGCGCGTTGCCACCCGTTTCCACCGTGCCTGCGAGGATTCTCTTCCAGTTGTCATGGTAGCGGAGCACGGGCACGACCTGCTGGGCGATCGTCTCGACTGCCGTGGTGGCACTCGTATCCCGGAAGATGTTGTTCACGTCATAGATGACGACCTTTGGATTTTGGTAGGAAAACATCTCCGTGGTGACCTCCGCCGACACAGCAGCAGTCTGCAAAGGACTGGAGGAGTTATAAGAGCTTATGCCAGAGACGCTTTGCATGACCTGCGGCGCGACTGTACACTGCGCGCTTGAGTCACCGATTATGAACACATCGAGAGAATCCTCAGACATTAGCCTATACCCATAGATATATGGAGCGTACAGGCCATTTGTCGTTGTCGGAAGAAGTGGATAAGTGATGGCCGAAAGCGTCGCGAGAACTGCGACGACCAGCCCGGCGAAGGCAAACCCGCGCAAGATCCGATGCCTTCCGTGACTTGGAACTTTGCTCCCTTGCGCCATGGCACTGCCTTTTCTTTCTTGTTGCGTACCCCTGCTTCTCATTGCATTCCCCGCCTAAAAGCCTGCATAGATTGATGGAACGACCGTATAGCCTGCGCCGTACGCGCCAAACACGATGGTTGCAGACAGCAGGCAGAGCCCCACAGTCCACTCGAAAGCAACGCCATGGCCAAAAACCAGCTGACGAAAAGAGACGCCCCGCTCATGCGCGAGGTCGACGGCAAATATCAGCGCTGTCGCAATACAGACGATCAGCATGTCAAACTTGTCAGTTCCATGTGTCAGCCACGAGCCGTCTGTGAGCGGCGAGATACCGACTCCACTAAAAAGAGAGCCCATCATAGCCACAAAGTCGCTCAAGTCGTTTGCACGAAACATGACCATGCCAATGCATACGAGCACAAAGGTGCGGGCAACCGCAAGCCGACGGGCGACTGCACCATCACGGCGCAAGCCTATCTTTTTATAAAACGCCTGGAACATCGGCTCAAAGATTAAGCCGAGCATCACGATCGTAAAGTAGTAAAGGCCATAGGCAAGATATTTCACCGCAGCCCCATGCCATATCCCCGTCGCTGACCATACGGCAAGCAACGCCAACGTCGCAGGTACCAGCTTCATTGCTTGACCTGACAGATGTTTGCGCGCCCAAAAGGTAAGCTTACGAGTAGGAGATGAGAGTGAGACGGGATAGAAAACATAGTCACGCAACCAACTGCCAAGCGTCATATGCCACCTACGCCAAAACTCATTCACATCATGAGAAAAGAAGGGCTGGCGAAAGTTCGGCGAAAGCGTTATGCCAAAAAGCTCTGCGCTGCCTCGAGCAATATCGATCACGCCAGAGAAATCTGCATAGAGCTGCAACGTGTACAACAGCCCCGCCAGCACGACCATCACGCCTTGATAATTAGCATGATTGGAAAACAACTCCCCCACCAAAGGATTGAGACGATCAGCGACAACCAGCTTCTTGAACAGCCCCCAACACGCAAGCTGCGCCCCATATGCTCGGCGGCTTCCGCGCGCAACCTCCCCTGACCGCAACTGCTTCGACAGGAGGTCGAAGCGGCCGATAGGCCCCTCTTCCATTTGGGGAAAGAACGCCAAGAACAGCGCCACGGTGCCGAGGCTTCTGCATGCCTCGTACTTGCCACGGTAGACATCTGTGAGATAGCTGAGTGCCTGCAGCGTATAAAACGAAATCCCTAGGGGCAGCGCGACAGTAGCTGTCGACACGGCAAAAAGCGCAGGAAGCCCGAGAAGGTTCCTCAGCGCATCGAGGCCTTCCAGGATGAGGCCGCCGTACTTTAGCACAACGAGCGTGCCCATATCGGCTACCGCACCAAGGGCCAAAAGGGCGCGCATGCGCTTCTTTGTGTGCGCATTGCAGCTCTTGCGCTCCTCACGGCTTTTGCAGGCCGAGGCGCGCAGCTTGCCCTTGTGGCGGACTTGACCAATCCCAAGGGCGCATGCCCATGTCACAAATGTTGCTGCTAACAGGTACGCGATGAGCTCACCGCTACAAAGCCACAGGAAGACGTAGCTCATTCCCAGCAAAAAGGCCCACCGTGAACGCCGAGGGACAAGCATATAGAGCAGATATGTCACCGGGAGGAAGACAAGCAGGAACTTCCATGACGAAAGAGTCACGACCCAAGCTCCCTTATTCCTGTTCCAACCGATCTACCAGTGCCGCTATCGTGGTGACCGAGGCAAAGTTCTCAGGTGTCATATCTAGCGGGGAGATGGAGACACCAAACTCGTCGTCGAGTTCTCCCACAAGCATAATCGCCGACATTGAGTCAATCTCGCCTGAGGTGACGAGGTTGTCTTCGGAGCTGAGGTCTTTATCGGGAAATG
>ENA-UOOR01002442-UOOR01002442.1-fermentation-metagenome-genome-assembly--contig:-NODE-2442-length-18711-cov-3.191842_pt1 | contig 18711 bp, 12 predicted proteins | sample MGYA00245780_ERZ724029 | MGnify/ENA primary metagenome ERZ724029 (study PRJEB28704, sample SAMN03018315) | fermentation metagenome | biome: anthropogenic terrestrial biome; feature: soil; material... | reverse complement strand
TGGATGGACCTGTTATATCCGCATCAAGAACAGCGGTACTATACCCTCTGCGTCTGAATATAACCGAAAGCAGGGAGGTCACCATGGATTTGCCCACGCCTCCCTTTCCGCTTACAACGCCTATTACCTTTTTTATGCTGCTAAGCTCGTTCGTTTTTGCTAAAAAAGACTCTCTCTCAGAGCAGTTCTCGCTGCAGCTGCTGCAATTATGACTACAATTTTCGCTCAATCTGCCATTTTCCCCTTTGATTAAAATTCGATCTTTTTCTCTATATATGCGGATACCTCTTCAATCGGCAGCCTTATCTGCTCCATCGTATCCCTTTCGCGTACCGTAACGCAATTATCCTCAACACTCTGAAAATCGTAGGTTATGCAGAAAGGTGTTCCTATTTCATCCTCTCTGCGGTAACGCTTTCCGATAGAACCGGCATCATCATAATCTACCATAAACTTTTTTGAGAGCATCGTATAGATATCGGTCGCCTTTTCGCTGAGTTTTTTGGATAGCGGAAGCACCGCTGCCTTATATGGCGCAAGCACGGGATGCAGGTGCAGAACCGTTCTGATGTCCTCGGTGCCGTCTTTTCCGATATTCTCCTCATCATACGCATCGACTAACAAAGCGAGAGCAATCCTGTCGCACCCTAAAGAAGGCTCTATTACGTACGGAACATATTTTTCGTTTGTTTCCGGATCAAAATATGAAAGGTCCTCGCCGCTTCTTTCCTGATGAGCTTTTAAATCAAAGTCAGTCCTGTCGGCAATACCCCAGAGCTCTCCCCAGCCGAACGGGAACAAAAACTCAAAATCGGTTGTCGCCTTGGAATAATGCGCCAGCTCGGCCTTTTCGTGATCCCTGAGTTTTAACGAGTCCTCGCGGATTCCGATTTGTAACAGGAAATTCTTGCAATAATCCTTCCAATAATAAAACCATTCAAGGTCAGTTCCCGGCTTGCAGAAGAATTCAAGCTCCATCTGCTCAAACTCCCTTATGCGGAAGATAAAATTACCGGGAGTAATCTCGTTTCGAAAGGATTTTCCGACCTGAGCCACTCCGAACGGTATTTTCCTTCGGGTTGAACGCTGAATGTTTTTAAAGTTTACGAAAATTCCTTGGGCGGTCTCCGGGCGGAGGTAAACCTCCGCCTGACTATCCTCTGTAACACCCTGATGTGTTTTGAACATCATATTGAACTTCCGGATTGGTGTAAAATCACTCTTTCCGCAACCGGTACAGGGAACACTTTTTTCCTTAATATATTCGGAAAGCTGTTCGTTTGTAAGCCCTTCAATCTTCATATCGATGCTGTTTTTTTTGTTATATTCTTCGATAATGTGATCTGCACGGTAACGCATTTTACAGGATTTGCAATCAATAAGCGGATCGTTGAAGTTCACAACGTGTCCCGACGCTACCCAAACCTCGCGGTTCATAAGGATAGCACTGTCGAGCCCGACGTTATAGGGGGATTCCTGAACAAACTTTTTAAGCCACGCTTTTTTTATGTTGTTCTTGAATTCCACGCCCAAAGGACCGTAATCCCAGGAATTTGCAAGCCCGCCGTATATTTCGCTCCCGCTGAATATAAAGCCCCTGTTTTTGCAAAAAGAAACGATTTTATCCATTGTTTTTTCCGTATTGTTCATGTGATGTAATTATCCTCTCTGTCGCTATATAATACTATTATATACACTTTATCAGAAAAATCAATAATCTGCATTTATATGCAGGTGGTTTGATTCTTCATCTGTGGTGAATAACAGGCTATTTTGTTTTTATCAGCTTGCTCATCTGCCTTTGTGCCATGACCAGCTTATAATATCTGCCTTTTGATCTCATAAGATTGTCATGAGTTCCGACCTCCTCGATCATTCCCTTTTCAAAAACGACAAGCTTTGTAGCGTTTCTGAGCGTGGAAAGACGGTGAGCTATTGCGATTGTGGTTCTACCCTCCGTGAGCCTGTTAAGCGCGTCTTGAATCAGCTTCTCTGTTTCAGTATCAAGCGCAGCAGTCGCTTCGTCTAAAATAAGCACCTTGGGGTTTCTCAAAATCGCTCTTGCAATAGCAATCCTCTGCCGCTCGCCTCCGGAAAGAGTATGTCCCTTGTCGCCGACATAAGTATTGTAACCATCGGGCTGTTTCAGTATAAACTCATGTGCATTTGCAAGCTTTGCAGCTCTTATCACCTCGTCACGCGTTGAGTCGGGCTTTGCATAGATAATATTACTGAAAATTGTTCCGTTGAAAAGGAAGGTCTCCTGAAGAACAACGCCCATCTGAGTACGCAGTGCATGCTGTGAATACTTCCTGATGTCGATACCATCGAAGAACAGGTTTCCGGCGGTCAGGTCGTAAAGCCTCATAATCAGATTAATCGCAGTCGTTTTACCCACTCCGCTTCGTCCGACAAGTCCGACCATTTCGCCGTTTTTTATTTCTAAATTGATATTCTTTAAAACATACTCATAGCTGTTATAACCAAAATATGCGTTACTGAATTTAATATCGCCGTTTATTTCTGACATTATGGGCTTCTCGTCCTCGTTCATCTCACTCTTCTCGTCGATAATCTCAAAAACCTTTGCAATGGATATCGCTGTGTTTTGAATCCTTCTCGGAATGTGAGCCATCCAGCGCATCGGACCGTATACCAATGCGACATAGGAGAGAAACTGCGTCAGCTCGCCCAGCGTCATACTTCCGGTTATAATCCGGGAGCCGATTATGTAGATTACAGCGTATTCGCCGATTCCCATTATGAATGTAGCAAAGGGAACTATCAGATTCCAGGTAAGCTCATTCTTTTGAGAGGTATCGGCTAATTTTCTCGCGGTGGTCCTGAACTTGTTTTCTTCCTTTTTTTCGGTTCCGAATACTTTTACGACACGCATTCCCGAAAAAACATCATAAAGCAGGGTTCCCAAGTCACTCTCTGCCTGCCACTGACGATGATAAAGCTTATGAGTGAAATTCCTGATCACCGTGAACATAATGAACATAATGGGGACCGGCAGCATGATAATAAGCGTCAGCTTCCAGTCGAGGGTAAGCAAAATAATTGTTACGCTGATAACAATCAATCCCTGCTGCAGCAGTTCGGGCAGGGTGCTTACAATGAAATCTTTTAAATTCTTTGTATCCCTTGTGATTCTTGTAATAAGCTCTCCGGAGGAACGCCTTGTTATCCCGGTAAGGGAGAGTTGCTGAATCTTTTCATACAGTATCTTACGCAGGTTTACGAGAATCGCATTGCTTGATTTTGTGTATATAATCCGCTGAATCATTACCGATACAGATCTTGCAAAACCGAAGGCAGCCATTGCGATTACGACTCCCACGAAGCCCTTTGTCACGGGGTTCTCCACTATAAGATACTCGTTGATGAGTTTTTTGGTAAGCACAGGTATGTAAACGTTTATTGCGCTTATGATAATTAACATCAAAGTCGCAAACGAGAGCTGCTTTGCATACGGTTTTGCATAAGGCATGAGCCGCAGGAAAAGGTGCTTTTTATCGATACATTCCAAGCATACTGTTGAACCCTGCTTTAGCATCTTTCCGCATTTCGGGCAGATTGTAAAATCGTTTCCGCCAACCCCTCTGCCCTCTTTTGCTGCCTATCTGCATTGCAACCGCGTTACGCATATCGGAGCGGCAAAGCTCGAAGTCCTCGCCGCTTTTTGTGTATTCGATTGCGACACAGCCGCTGTTGTTTATGTACCTGAATTCTGTTACATCGTCAATAGTGAGCTTTATTTCCGTATCGTTATCTTTGTTTGAGTTTTCGATAACAATATAAACAAACCCTCCGTTTATAACGGCGGCGCCGTAAATGTACTCGTTTTTTTCGTAAAGGTTGAAGTCAAAGCTGTAATCAGCATTTCCCCCCGCCGCAGACATTACCTTTTCACGTACCCTAATACGCCCGGGTGGTATAATTTTCTTTTTCATAATGATAATAGTGCCTTTCCAAGATATCTGCATTATTATAACACGCTTAATAATGAGTAAAGCGTCGTTCTATAAGTATAGCTCTATCTTTCTGTAGCTCTTGCTGTCAAGTGCAAGAACGTCTTTTATGCCAAAACGGTTTCCGTCAACGTCTGTCAGCACAAGCCTTGTGTCGCTCACACGAGCGATGTTACGGTAGGTATCGTGCATAGAAAAGCTCATTTTTCCTTTGTCTGTTTCTACCTCCCAATAGGAGTACCCGAGCTTTTCCTTTAAAGAAATCACCTTTGTAATTTCGGGACAGAGATATTTCCTTGCAAGAAATTCGTTGATAATATCAGCGTCCTCGCCGGAAAAATCTGTAATATTGCGTATGATACCGTACTCGTTGCCGTCCTTGTCGAGCACCGAAATAAACTCATCGGGTGCATCAAACGGAAACATTCTGTGAAAATATACTCTTCCGAGATCCTGCCAGTCGGGGGTATTGTCCTGCCCCTCCGCCAAATCGTCCTTTTTTATTGGCGGCATAAAGGCTTTCATCGCAGCAAAGCCGTTTTTTGTTTTATACATCTTTGCGTTATCGGAGGTGAAGTACTTCAACTCCGCTAAATCTAAAAAGTTTTTCATATATTGCTTGCTCCTTATAAAAAGATTGCCTGAACGGAAAAGAGGCGTCAATCCTCTATTCCGATTGTTTTTAATGCATCTGCCTGCAACTTATACAGATTATAATAAACGCCCTTCTTTTTAAGCAGTTCCTTGGCAGTTCCGCTTTCCGGCATTTTACCGTTCTCGATAACGATCAGATTATCCGCATCCCTGAGGGTGGACAATCGGTGTGCTATTATGATTGTCGTTTTACCCTTTGTAAGACGGTTCAACGCCTCCTGTATCTGGCGTTCAGTCTGTGTATCCATTGCAGCAGTCGCCTCGTCGAGTATAAGGATCTGCGGGTTTTTCAATATTGCTCTCGCAATCGATATCCTCTGACGCTCGCCACCCGAAAGCTCCTTATTGCCAAAGCCGATCTGTGTATGATAGCCGTCGGGATATTTTACAATAAATGAATGTGCGCTCGCTATTACGGAGGCGGCAATGACCTGATCTTCGGTCGCTTCGGGGCAGGCGTACTTAATGTTTTCGAGGATAGAGCCCCTGAACAGGTAAGTTTCCTGCGATACGATTGCCACTGACCTGCGCAGTGTTTCAAAGGAAAGGTCCTTTATATTCACACCATCTATTAAAATCTCGCCGTCCTCGGTGTTGTAAAGCCGTGTAAGAAGATTCTCAAGTGTGCTCTTACCCGCACCGGTATGTCCGACTATACCGAGAGTGCTTCCGGAAGGTACCTCAAAACTGATGTTGTCGATAACCTTACGGTTTTCGATATATGAAAAGGACACATTCCTGAATTCCACGTCACCTTTGACCTTGTCAAGCGTAACCGGGTTCTCACATTCCTTTACCTCCACATTGGCGTCGGTAATCTCAAACAATCTCTGAAGGGAGTTGAGGCATTCCGACCACCAGTTGGATACATCAGCGAGGAACTCTAAAGGCCCGTAAATAAGGCCGAAATAAGCTATAAAAGTGGCAAGCTTTGCATAGTCCATCCCGCCGGTTCCCTTCATTACCTGCCAGCCGCCAATACCCCATACTATGTACGATCCAATCTTTAGCAGAAAAAACAGCATGGGGAATATCTTTGCCGATTTTATTCCAATATCCGCATCCGCATCCGCAGAAAGCTTGCTTCTCTTGTCAAAGCGTTTCATTTCGTCGTCCTCTCTTGAAAAAGATTTGACGACACGCATTCCGTTAAGAACATCGGCAATTAGCGAATTGAAAGAACGCCTTCTCGACCATGACTTTGCATACATTTTATCGAATATCAGGAAAATGAATTTGAACGAAATAAAAAAGATGGGAACCGTTACAAACGCATAAACGGTAAGGATAGGGTTTATGATAAACATTATTATCATAAATACTATCAACTGTACTATATTGAGCACGAAATAAGGGAACCCGTCACAGAAAAACCAATATATCATTGTAGAATCGTTGTTAATCTGTGTCATAAGTCCGCCGGTTTGCCTGTTTGTGAAAAACGAGAGCGAAAGACGGCTCAAAGTCTCGAAAATATTTTTTCTGAGATCATATGTAACTTCAGCCGATACCTTTGCCGAAATTGCACCATTGAGCAGGCTTATAAGCAGCGAGGCCACCCTCACAGCTATCATTACGAGAATTATATTGAGAATTTTCCCGTAATACCTGCCGCCTTCTTTTAAAACGTCAGCATAAAATATCTGGTTGCTCACATAGGGTGTGATTGCTCCAAGCATCGAAATAAGAGACAAGGAAAGCAGAATAAGCAGTATGTACCTTTTGTAGTGCAAAAACAGTTTCGAGAGCTTTTTGATAAGTCTGACTTTATCCATGCACTTAGGACAGATTTTACGGTCCGGGTCAGGGTATCTTCTGCCGCATTTCGGGCAGGAGTTTTTCTCATAATCGGAATCCTTAAGCTTTTCCTCATCGATTTTGCCGTCTTTTTTAAGGCTCTCTGCCGCACGGCAGAACAAACCGGCATCATGCTTATAGGTGCTTGAAAAGTTGAATATCAGAACAGGCTCGTTATCGCGTAATGCCGTAACCCGGCCTGTAGAAATAAGCTGTTCGACTTTGATTTCCTCTAACTCCGAGAGCATAAAGCGCTCGTAACGCGCTTCCACAAAGCCCTCAGCGCGTACAGGGTTGCCGTCGGAGCGAATTCTTTCGTGCTTAAACACGACTGTTCCCTCCGCCACCGTTACATACTCGGTGTCGACGACAATATAAACATCCTTGTAAACCGAATCAGCACCGATATCGCTTTTCATCGTCATAAGTGCACCGAGCATATCGATACCCTTTGCGGTGAAATATTCGCTTATCGCTGCCGGGAATTTTTCTAAGTTAATCATAATCCCTCTGTTTTATCAAAAAACCTACGGATTCAATAGTTGCATGAATCCTGTTGTTAGTCATTTTGAACTTAAATCTGTCAAAATGAAGCCCGAATGCCTCATCCGAGCATAAAAATATACCGGATTGAGCATTTCTCTCAAATAAATGCTTCACCCGGTAAAATCAATTTATACGCATTTAGTTCTGCGATGAAAGAGGAATTTGCACTACATTCACTTATTAAAAATTTTCCTCACTTGAAAAACTCAAAATAAATCGACTGCAGTGGGTTTGCCTCTTCGGGTTTTTGATTTATCGGGGAGCAATCTCTTCTGCCGTTTAAATCCCACAGCTGTATTAATATGTAAATGTGCCGCGAACAAAAACATCCGAGCGCCGGAATCTATACGGTTAACCATTGAAGCTCCTCCATTTCTTTTTATTTGCCGGGAACACCTGTATAAAAACAGATGTTTCTCAGGCCGTTCGCTAATTATACACCATAATTTTATAAAATACAATACATTTTTAAAAATTTTATAAGTTTTTTTATTAACGCTTCAGAAGGGCGTATTATACATAAAAATACTTATAAGTATTGAAAAAATAAATTTTTTATGATATTGTATAAAGGATTACTTCATCTATTATCACATATTATCACAAAATTTTCGGGGGAAATAAAAAATGTTTAATATTGCAATACTCGGGTTCGGTGTCATCGGCAACGGCGTTTATGAGGTTATTGAAGAAAACAAGGAGAGAATCTCCGCAGTCTTCGGTAGCTCGGTCGGTTATACCAGGGACACCTCGATTCGGATAAAACATATCCTCGATAAACGTGAGTTCTTAGGACACCCTCTTGAGCGAAGGATAACTAATGATTTCAACAAAATTCTTTCCGACAGCTCCGTTTCGGTTGTCGTTGAAACGTTGGGTGGCACCTCCCCGGCATTTGAGTTCAGTAAAGCGGCTCTTGAGGCGGGAAAGAGCGTTGTCACCTCAAATAAAGAGGTTGTTGACAAGTACGGCGATATACTTCTTGAAACCGCTGACAAGCACGGAGTAAGCTATCTTTATGAGGCGAGTGTCGGCGGAGGGATTCCGATAATCGGACCTCTCGAAAGCTGCTTCTATTCAAATAAAATAACAAGAATAGCCGGAATTCTCAACGGTACAACCAATTATATCCTCTCAAGAATGAAAGAGGCCGGGATATCCCTTGAGGATGCTTTATCCGAGGCGAAGGGGATGGGCTACACCGAAGCAAACCCCCACTCCGACCTTGCAGGCTTAGACAGTGCGAGAAAACTCGGAATACTTGCCGGCATAGCTTTCAACAGATACATCCCGCATGAAAAAATCACGTTCGTTGAGGGAATCATGAACGTAAAGCAGGAGGATTTTGAGTTAGCCGCAAAATTAGGATATAATATCAAGCTCCTTGCGGTCGCTGAATTGATCGACAGACGTGCAAAACTTCTCGTTGCTCCTCATCTCGTAAAAAAGGGAAGTCTGCTTTCTGCCGTCAACGGCGTATTCAATGCAGTTAGCATAACTGGGAGCACATTGGGTGAGGTCGTTTTCTACGGACAGGGCGCAGGCAGCATGCCTACCGCAAGCGCAGTCGTAAACGATGTCATCACAATCTTTAAATTCAAGCCTAAAGCGATATGCAGGCAAAACCTTGAGGATGGCTTTTTGCTCTCGGAAAGCGAGTTCGGCGACGTTCCGCTAACTTTATCCAACGGTTCAAGTTACCGGGTATTGTAACAAATAATTATATTAATCTAACAGAGCTGTTATAACAACTTTAGTTACTTTGCTCATTATTTGGTGTTGGTTTCCTTTTTTCCGGAATATATATTGGTTTACAGGGCGAGAATATAAATAAAAAAACCGGGCAAATGCGTTGCTGCAATGCTCGATTTGGTGACCCGTAGGGGAGTCGAACCCCTGCCTCCGCCGTGAGAGGGCGGCGTCTTAGCCACTTGACTAACAGGCCGTATTTTTCAGGACGGGTGTCATTTTATCACAAACTTTTGCGGTTGTCAATACGCTTTTGTAAAAAGTAGATTGGTCTGAAAAAATAAATCGAACAGAAGGGCAGGTGCGAACCCGCGCGAGCCTACGTTCCACATTTTGCAGGCGAGGGCGTATGGGTGTATATATGCTTTTACCAAAGGAACCTTATAAAAAAATCGCCGTAGTATTATTTTATATCGCGGTGATCTGCCTTGCATTTTACTTATTTTTCAAATATCTTTTCGGATTGATTATGCCGTTTTTAATCGCATACCTTCTTGCAGCAGCCCTTCAGCCTGTTGTTCGCTTTATAAGCAAGCACGCAAAAGTACCAAAAAAGCTCTCGGTCCTGGTATTGGTCATTGTTGTGACAACTCTGCTTGGGATGATTTGCTATTTTGCTATCGATCGTATTTATACCGAACTGACTGTTCTGTCACAGAATGTTAAGGGTTTTATCGATCGTGTTCGCTCTGATGAGCAATATGCAAAGGATCTTATAGAAAAAATATCCAATGCCATACCGTTTGTGGATATGAGGCAACGGCTTAACGATATCTGGCAGAACCTGGACAGCTCGCTTGAATCGGCACTGTTATCCGTTGCTGATAAGTTGAGCGGTTCGGTACTCCCGATTTTAGGAAGCCTGATCGCCTTTGTTCCGAACGCCCTGCTTGCCATTGTTATCGTTATTCTTTCAACCTATTATTTTGCAGTTGATTTTCAAAAAATAAACCGCTTCATCATTGCACAGCTGCCCGAAAAAGCGGCAAAGAACCTTAAGCTTTTCCGCGAGGAGTTTATAGATACGATTTTAAAATTCCTTAGGGCATATGGTTTGATTACACTCATAACTTTTCTCGAATTATTTGTTGCATTTACTGTTTTAGGTATTAAATACGCTTTTCTTATTGCCCTGGTCATCGCCGTTATCGATATACTACCGGTTCTCGGAACCGGCACGGTGTTGATCCCCTGGTCTATATTCCTGCTTTTGATAGGAGATTATTATACCGGAATCGCATTAATTATAGTTTATATCGTTATCGCAGTGATACGGCAGATTATCGAGCCGAAAATTGTTGGTAAGTATATCGGCCTTTACCCTCTGCTTACTCTTGTTGCCATGTATACCGGCTTAAGGGTTATGGGTGTTTTGGGCTTAATAACGTTCCCGTTGATAATTATAATTGTTAAAAAGTTAAATGACGACGGAAAGCTGCATCTGTTTAAAAACCCGGACGAGGAAAAATAGTTATATAAATAAATTCATGTTTTTACTGCACTATTCCAAATAACCACATAAAAAATAACCCGGCGGACAGAATCCGTCGGGTTTTATTCACATTTTAAATCGGTGTGTTTCTGCAGTCGACAAGCGTGACATCCGTAACGTCAGGAATCTTCTTCAACGCCGAAACGAGCTTGTGATGCGATAAGCCTATTCTTATTTCATAAATCGCTTCGAAATGCCGCTCGTTCTCTGTTATGGAGGAAACCCTGTTTCTGATTCCGTTTTCAACGAACATTTTTGCGACTATTCCAAGAGCGGCATCCGTGTTTGTACGTACAATCAAAAGATAGGAGGAAGCCGTATGGCTTATCAATTTAAGTGAAACAAAGGTCAGAAACCCTATGACAAGTGTTCCTAATATGGTTAATATAAAATATCCCGCCCCCGCTGCAGCGACAGCCCAAAACATAAACGCGGTGTCAGACGCCTCCTTTATCGCCGTTCTGAAACGGACGATGCTCAAAGCTCCGACCATACCGAGTGATAATGCAAGGTTTGATGAAATTGTCAGTACGATCAGGGCGCTTATCGTGGAAATCATAAGGAGGGTACCTTCAAAACTGCGGTTAAACGATATACCCTTAAACGTAATCCGGTAGATTAGCAGTATGAACAAACCCGCAAGAAAAGCTATTCCAAGTGAAAACAGAATGTCGGAAACGCTTATCTCCGCCGAAAAGCCCTCCAGCACGCTTTTTTTAATTGCATCTAAAATACTCATTAGGTATACTCCTTATATTAATATTTTCCCGCGGGCAGCCGTATGTTCTCGGTGCAGAGCGCGTATTTTGATACGGATAAGGGCAACACATCAGCACAGCAAAGCCTGCGTATCAGCGTTGGTAGCTTATTCCCGTATTTTATCTCCATTATTACGGAAATCGGATTAATTGCCGGGATTCCCTGACGCTTATCGTTAAAAAGGCTGTCCATGTCGCCGGGGACCGATTCCACTCTTGTATCAAAGGTTACTCTGACATCAGTACCCTCTAAAAAGAAAGCTTCTCTGCGGTAACGTACGGTTACGGCAGGGCGTACCCCCTTGGACTGCATTTCCGCCGCAAGCGGCATAAGCTTTTCGGAAAAACCCTCAACCGTAAACGGCGAATCCATCAATAAGCGCAGCTCGTCTTTCGATATGACCAGACTGCTTTTGCTTGTCACAATGCCGTTCTTTTTTTTCTTTTCTAATCTTATAAAATCATCCGAAAAATCATAGGTGCGTATACGGAACTTAGTATGAGCGGAAAGTCCGTCCGCTTTCTCATAATAAGCAGTTTTGTAAAAGTCGTCAAAATAAAGGCTTGTAACCGTATAGCTGCCGTTTATATAATGAATATCGGGACGAAGTGCAGAAGATACACGGCTTTTGACAAGGCTGTAAATTCTATAGTCGAGTATAAATTTTTCCTCACGCCTTGAACGCATATACTGCAATTCCCCCCTTATATTTGAAAACCAAGCTCCGTCATCTTTGCATCGTTCAGCGAAAAATAATTCTTAATATAGTTGTATAACTGTTCATGACGGTTTTCCTGAAAGGTTATCAGAATCTGGATTTGTTTATCCCAATAGCTGTAGGAATACTCCCATCTCTCGCAGTCCCGCTTCATATCATCGTTTATAAGCTCCTTAAGCTCATTGATACGGCCAAGCACCTTTTCGTTTGTCCATATATTCTGCATCTGCCAAGCCATTCTTGTAAGAAACTGCTCTTTGAAGTTCTGATTTTTTAAAAGAGAATTAATAAGCCTTGTGGAAAACGCGTTCATTGCACCGGTTCCCTCCGGATTAAGGTGCTCAAAAATCGAGTTGTGCCTGAAATCCAAAAAAGCCCAGTCAAGATCATAGAATATCCATCGCCATTTACCGTCAAGTTCGCTGCTCTTGAAAAAACGTATGTTGCCGTTGTCGGTATTGGCGACATACATCTCGGCACAGATATAATCAATATAGTTTTCTATATCTATTTTAGAGGCAACATAATTATAATGCTCCTCATCGGCCAGGTTATAACGGCTTACATACGATATGAGTTCCTTGTATTCTGCGCTTGAGTTTCCGTTCGCCACCGAAAGGATTACGGATTCCTCGGATATATTATAATTACCTGCGATATAGTTCTCGTTTATTTTTTCGCGTATATAGTATATACCCCAGTATTCGCCGTTGAGATATAAAATAACCGGACGGTATTTTTGAACGTCCACCGTTGTGTTTTCCGCAACAAGAATTCTCGCCCTGTTGTAATCCTGACCCATATTTCTCAAGACAAACGCCTCGTAAACAGAAAGATCGCTGTCCTTGAAAAGCCGATATTTCAACTCTGAAGCTCCGTACTGTCCCCTGAAAAAGCAGGTAAAAGATTTCTTCTCGGCAGCCCTCGAATAAGCTCCGAATATTCTTATTCCACAGGGTTCCGAAAAACCGGTACCGTCCGACGCAAAAAAAGCAACCGTCGCTTTTTTCTCCCACTTTTGCCAAAAATTCGCTCCGACATACGGAAAGACGGGGTCGGCGTTCGGACCTTTTTCATAAATTCCTGTATAGTAGTTCCACAAATTTTCGGGTTCTGTCACAAGTGAAACTACCTCAAGCTTATCATTCTCATTTATTATATAGCTAAGATCAAGCACCTCACTGGGAAGATGCCCCTGTTCAAAACAGCGTGCCCGTATAATCGTGGTTTTGTCTATTATGATAGGAGATTTATAAGCAGGTGAGGCTGCGGTAGGCTCGGTACAGTCGAGTGTATACCTGACAGTCCCTTTACCTCTGAGCTCTACGCTCAATGAGCCCGTGTTGTTATATACACCCGGTTCCAGAACAGCTTCGGGCTTTTCTGCTCTCTCAGCTAATTCGGAAGCGTTTTCCTTTTTCGGAGTAGCCTCCGACAAATAGCCGAATCCATCCCTGCCACCAGCCCTTCCATATGACATTCCCCCCTCAAGTGCGGGAATTGCGATACAATCGATCACTTCTCCACCGCTTGAAAGGTAGACAGTCTCTCCCTGTGCCGAGAGTGCGAATGGTAGGACCTCATAACCGGAGGGAGTGTTAACACCGTCAGATGAGAGAATAAGAACGATATATCCCCCTGCGGCAACCTTTATATCGGGCAGAGCCGCTAAATTCAGGTTGTCTGAATCATCAGATAAATATAGCCCTGAAAGTGACAGTTCCTTGTTTGAATTATTATGGAGCTCAATAAAATCATGGTAGGTACCGTAAGGGCCGGGAATATACCGGTTGTTTACCGAAACTACTTCGGAAATCTCTATTCCCTCCGGTCTGACCTTTTTGTTATAGTCATCCCTGCCGAAATCATCGTTGGGAAAGCCGAGGCTCGGATTTTGAGCAATATAACTCCCGTCACCTGCGTCGTCAATATATTGCCAGCTTTTTCCTCTCCCCGCAGGAGCGACGCTTAATATCTCGCTCTGCTTCTTTTCGGGCGTCATGAGGTAAACACACTCACCCTGAGAAAGTGAAAAGTTGGCATGTATACCATCATCAGGGGTTTTCCTGCTGTCCGCAATTATACATATGCATTCGTGAGCTTTTAAAATCGTCTCCGGGATACTGTACTTATACGGGTTTAATTCGTCGTCCGACAAAAACCAGCCCTTTGTGGAGACCTCGTTTTCCGAGATATTCATGAGCTCTATCACATCACAAACCTTTCCGCCGTATGCGAGCTCATCCGTCGACAGAAGCAGCTCGCTTATTATAATAGCAGCGTTTCGGTCTATTCTGCTCTCGGTAAATGCGAGTATACCATCCTCGGTGTTGTCGAAGCCGGGGGAGGGACTCATCTGCTTATAAACGATATTTCCGTCATCATCGGTTGTCCGGCAGATCGAAATGTTGTCCCCTATCCGTTCAACATCAACGCTTGTATACCTTCCGTCAGGTCCTGACAGCACTGCCACTTCCCCCTCCGACAACCCGAAGGATGCGTGAATCTCGCTGTCATTATAACTGCTCTTTCCGTCACAAAACACAAGAAGATACTCACCGGGCATAAGGGTTATGTCAGGTAGAGCGTATCTGTGCGGATTTCCTAAATTGTCGGAAACATACCAGCCACTTGTCGATGCTGCCGCCGACGATATATTTTTTATCTCAATTATATCAGAAAAGTTACCCTCTCTGTCAGGCAACGCAGATTTGTTTGATGTTATCAACTCGCTGATTGTAAAGATGCCTGAAACATCTGTAAGACTGCGTTGATAAGAGGCTATTCCCTCCTCTGTGTTCGGGTATCCGGGGCTCGCCTTTGCAGTAACCTCATATGTGCCGTCCTTCAACACCATGACCATATCACTGTCCATCTCGATGGTAGTGACCGAAGCACACACGTCACCTCCGGGTGACAGAAAATATAAATTCTCTCCGCCCTCACCCTTCAGGGAAAATGCGACATTCGTACCGTCGAGGAAAATAAGCATATACTGCCCCGAAGCGAATTCCCTGCTGCCGAAAACGTATTTTACTTCCTTAAATGCGTTGTCGGACAGTGCGAAGCCGTTTAAATCAAAGCTGATTCCGGCGTTGTAGAGCTCTATATAATCACTGTATCTGCCGTTTGAATCGCATATTATTGAGCGGTTCCGAGTGCAGACCTCTGTAATGTTTACCTTTATATTCTCAATATTGCCATCAAAGACCACGGGCGTGCCAATGACGCGGGAAAGCAATACTCCTACGCATACCGCAAGCATTACGCAGCAGGCAAGAAGAACTGCAATCATCGCATCCCGCTTCTGCGAGCGGGGAATTTTTCTCTTTAAATCCATATCAGCTCCGTAAAAAACCTATATACAACTATCCGCCGTTATTCGCGACAACGGAAAAAACAAATATAGCAGGATATAACAATATTTTGTCATATCCTGCATTTTATTATATCCTTTTGTAAGTTTTATGTCAACTGAAAACAACAAATTTTATATTCTATTCGTATTGTATTCGTTTTTTGAAGATATATACTCATCTATCGCCGCAGCAGCCGTTTTTCCGGCTCCCATAGCAAGTATTACGGTTGCCGCGCCGGTCACGGCGTCACCTCCGGCGAAGACGCCCTCTCGCGAGGTCCTTCCGCTCTCATCTGTGATTATGCCTCCCCATTTTTCGGTGTCGAGTTTATCCGTGGTGGATTTAATAAGCGGGTTCGGAGAAGTTCCGAGAGCCATGATAACGCAATCGGCTTCGATAACAAACTCACTGTCCGGCTTTACTACGGGTCTGCGTCTTCCGGATGCATCAGGTTCGCCTAAGGTCATCTCAACGCACTTGATTCCGCTGACAAAATTCTTCTCGTCGGGTAAAATCTCTGTCGGATTGGTAAGAAGCTTGAAAATTACTCCCTCTTCCTTTGCATGCTCCACCTCCTCCGACCTCGCGGGCAGTTCAGCCTCCGAGCGGCGGTAAACAATATACACCTCGTCTGCGCCTAACCTTTTAGCACAGCGGGCGGCGTCCATGGCAACGTTTCCTCCGCCTACTACCGCAACTTTTTTTGCGTTCATAACCGGCGTGTCGCTCTCGCTTCTGTATGCTTTCATCAGGTTAACCCTCGTCAGGAATTCGTTTGCCGAATAAACTCCCTTGAGATTTTCCCCGCTTATACCCATAAATTTCGGAAGCCCTGCCCCAGAACCTATAAAAACAGCCTCAAAACCATCCTCGAACAAATCGTCTATCGACAGCACCTTTCCGATAACCATATTAGTTTCGATTTTCACTCCGAGATTCAGTAATCCCTCAACTTCTTTTTGCACTATCGCCTTTGGAAGTCTGAATTCGGGAATACCGTATACAAGAACGCCTCCGGCAAGGTGAAGTGCTTCAAAAACTGTTACATCATAACCTTTTCTTGCAAGATCTCCTGCACAGGTAAGCCCTGCGGGACCCGAACCTATCACTGCCACACGATGACCGTTGGAAGCAGGCTTTACGGCTTTTTCCGTATTGGCGAAGTTGTGTCTGTCTGCAACAAACCTCTCAAGCCTTCCGATAGCCACCGGTTCGCCCTTTATCCCCCGCACGCATACCTTCTCGCACTGGGTTTCCTGAGGGCAGACCCTGCCGCAGACTGCGGGTAGCGAGCTTGATTCGGCGATTATTTCATACGCTCTCTCAAAATTACCCTCGGTAATCTCCTTTATAAACGAGGGTATGTTTATGCTTACGGGACACCCTGCGATACATGGCATATGCTTGCAGTTAAGGCAGCGTTTTGCTTCGTCGACTGCCTGTTCTTCGGTATATCCGAGCGCAACCTCCGAGAAATTTTTATTTCTCTCGGACGGCTCCTGTACGGGCATCTCGTTCTTTTTTAACGACATATTCGGCATTATATATTTATTCCTTTCCGCAAAAATAATTCTTAATGCAATTTATTTATTAAGCAGATTGCACGTGCTTTCATAAGCATGCTTTTCAAAAGGTTTATACATCGACGCGCGATCCATCGCCTCGTCAAAGTCTACAAGATGACCGTCAAAATCAGGCCCATCTACGCAGGCAAACTTCACCTTGCCGCCAACGGTAACCCTGCACCCTCCGCACATCCCAGTGCCGTCTATCATTATGGGATTCATGCTTACTGTCGTCTTTACTCCGTATTCCTTTGTAAGAATGCATACAAATTTCATCATAATCATAGGACCGATGACAATGACCTCGTCGTATTTCTCGCCGCTGTCGAGCAGACGCTTGAGCGCATTTGTCACAACTCCCTTTTCCCCGTAGCTGCCATCGTCTGTCATAACGAACAGCTTGTCGGAAACGGCTCTGAACTCGTCCTCAAGTATAAGTAAGTCTTTGGTTCTTGCGCCGATTATTGAATGTACCTCGGTGCCCTGTGCGTACAGCTTCTTTGCGATAGGATAAGCTATCGCACAGCCCACTCCTCCGCCTACAACGGCAACCTTTTTCAAACCTTCTGTCTCCGTTGCTTTTCCCAAAGGACCTACAAAATCGCTGATATATTCACCCTCGTTCTTCTCTCCGAGCTTTTTTGTCGTTGCACCGACAATCTGAAATATAATCGTAACAGTGCCTTTTTCCCTGTCAAAATCGGCGATAGTAAGCGGAATACGCTCACCCTCGTCGTCAACCCTTAAAATAACAAACTGTCCGGGCTCGGCTTTTTTTGCCACAAGAGGAGCATATATATCCATAAGGGTGACGGTGGGATTCAGACTGATTTTCCTGTTTATTTTATACATTTTATACCCTGCCTCTCTTAATATACCTTTATAAATTATCATGCAAAAAACTATCAATCGATAGTATAGCATATTAGTTTTCATCCTGCAAGAATTTATTTTCCGTGGTTGATTTTACTATTTGTTTATTATATAATGTTGTCAATTATACAAATATTTTATACTTATAAATTAAAATACCTACAAATGAATTTAAAGATTAAACACTCCGATGAAAGGAATGTCATAAAATAATATGAAAATTCTACTAAAAGATATGCTCTGCGTTATCGATGATAAAGCAGTCAGGAGTGATATTTATATTAACGGCGGAACAATTTTAGCGGTTGGAGAGAAGCCTCTGGATTTTATTGCCGATAAAATCATTTCAGGCAGGGACAGGCTCGCCATTCCCGCACTTATTAACTGCCATACACATTCGTATATGTCGGTATTCCGCAATATCGCTGATGACCTGCCCTTTAATGAGTGGTTGTTTGACAGAATTATGCCGCTTGAGAATATTATAGATTCATCGGATGCATACTGGGGATGTCTGCTCGCCTGTATAGAGATGATACGGAGCGGTACTTCTACCTTCTGTGATATGCATATGTTCCCGAATACAACACCCGAGGCGGCCCTGAAAAGCGGAATGCGTGCCGTTGTCACAAGGGGACTTTCGGGAGGAGGCGGGGATACCGGCGGTTCGCGCCGGATTAACGAAGCGATCGCAGAAATAGAAATGTTTTCGGGCGAGGAGCTTTTGAGCTTTATGATAGCACCGCATGCCGTTTATACCTGTGACAGGGAATATCTTCTGAAAGCAGTAAAGCTTGCGGAAAAGCTGTCTCTTCCGCTTAACACGCACCTTTCTGAATCCGCTTTCGAGGTTTCTTCCTGTATTTCCGAAAACGGACTCACTCCTGTCGGGTATCTTGACTCTCTTGGGTTTTTCAGGCAAAAAACACTTGCCGCACATTGTGTTCACATAACTGAGGAGGATATGGATATCCTCGCTGAAAACAGCGTCAGCGTTGCTGTAAACGCAAAGAGCAACCTTAAGCTCGGTAACGGTATAGCACCGGTGAAGCGACTGCTTGAAAAGGGAGTGAACATATGCCTCGGAACAGACGGCGCGGCTTCGAACAACTCGCTCAATCTGTTCTCGGAGATGAATTTCAATTCCCTTCTGCATAAAGGGATCAGCGGCGATGCTTCGGCAGTTTCAGCCGCCGATGTGTTCTCTTTTGCAACGGAGAACGCG
>ENA-UOOR01002441-UOOR01002441.1-fermentation-metagenome-genome-assembly--contig:-NODE-2441-length-18712-cov-13.710189_pt1 | contig 18712 bp, 23 predicted proteins | sample MGYA00245780_ERZ724029 | MGnify/ENA primary metagenome ERZ724029 (study PRJEB28704, sample SAMN03018315) | fermentation metagenome | biome: anthropogenic terrestrial biome; feature: soil... | reverse complement strand
AAATGTCGTAAAATCTTATTGACCGAAAACTGTCAACTTTATTTTATCATTCACAAATGTATTTTGCTGAGAAAATTGCCTACCAATCTTTGTTTGAAATCCTTGTAGCAATTAGTTCCTTTGTAAATGCAACAATCCCTGTTTCGTCTAATATTTCACGTTCAAGGGCGATGTTGATCATTTCAGCTTACGATAAATATCCGCTAGTTATTACTATAATCCTTTTGCGGCGCCGTATACCTAGCGTACAAGTAATACCTTGTTCTCTCTTATAACTATTCCGCCTACGGATAAAGACCTATTATCAGACATCATGCTTCCCTCATAAATAATTCTCACTTCGCATATTACAACTGATTCAGTGAAAAAAAGATAACAATAAATTAGCAAATTAGGTGTATCAACGAATTTTATCAAAAATCATCTTTGCATATCCATCCCAGTTTAAGCCATCTGTGTTTATTATCATAGTAGGTACAGTAGACTTAGTGGCAAAATCAACTAAGCGTTTTTGGTTTTCAATATATTTCATTATAACTTCCTGTGTAACAACTTCATTTGTGTAAGATGCTCTATGCATAAGCCGTTGTGTAGCATTCTGGGGGCTTATTGTGCATAAAACCACCTGAGCATTTAAGTTGAACAATCTTTGTTCGAGTTTAACATAATCGTCAGAAGTTATATCGTTAAAGGCATTAGCATAATTTAAATGAAATCTTTCAAAAACAAAAAGTAATCCTCTTGATTGACGAGAATGCTCACCCATAGAGTTTGCATAATTATTTAGTTGTTCAAGCATTGCTATCCTGTCCGATAGCACTCTCAAATTCTCCTCTCTGTTTAGGTTCTTTAATCCACCATTAACATAGTTTAGATTCTGCGAATAATGCTCTGCTAAGAAAATCACATTACGCTCCGCGTTAGCCTCCGATAAATGGCAAAGCTTTATTGCATTAAAAATTGAAGTTTTACCCGAACAAGACTGTCCTTCGAGAATAATACCTCGAATTTGTTTCGCCATAACATATTACCTTTCACGTAAAACAAATAAACAATCTTTATTTGCTTTGCTATATGAATCAGTTTGTATTATCTACAAAACAAATACTATAATATGGTAAACTATTTGTCAATCTATATAAAATATCACTCATTTTTATGTCTTTGCTCCTTCAAAAGTTTTAAACTGAATAAGACTCTTTATCTTTTTCACCAAGGTCACTAAATTTCCGGCAAACATAGTTGTTGGTATTTCAGTTTCCTGACCATGAAGAAGATCACCTACAGACATATCAAATAATATACTGAATTTTACCGTCTCCTCTGCTGTCACTTTTCTCTTTCCTCGTTGCAAAATATTCTAATTGCCAGTCTCGAAAATGATTTCTATTCTTGTGTTTTGTTATACGCCTCACGCAGATTAGCTCGAAATTTATCCGTCCCTATATCACCATTATCAAATACTCGCCGTTCCGAATATTTGCCTATACCGACAATCCGTATCGCTCCACCTTGAAGACTAGGCCATACTGTAACGATATTCTTACGTCTTCGGGGATACTTAGCCTCAAGGATATACTCTCCATTTTTTCTTTTTATGCATTTGTAATCCTTTTCTTCATGAACACCTGAGGCTGCAAGTTCTTTAATGATAGTTCCGAGCAAAGATGGATAAGATGTTCTTTGCATTGTTTACTGGTACGGGCTTCCCAGAGTATATCTTATCTTTTACTTGATTATCTAACCACATCTCACCGAACAGATTATTCCCAGGTGATTCCAAACGATTATTCCAGAAAATATCAAAGTAAATCACATAAAAGTCTGTACTTAGCTCGGCACTAATTTTTTGTGCTCTTTTTACAAGATAACGCTGCATATCATCAAATAACGCTTTGCTTCTTATTGCACCAAATGAGGAATTACGTTTTAATCCCCAACGAGCAAGAGTATAATCATCAAAAATGAGTTCTTTACCCATAATCCAGCTGTCTATAGGGAGAAAAAGCAATGGGACTAGCTCATTCCTTCGGTCATTGCATATTTCAATCGCCATGGATACAATATGCTCTAAATATAACTCCACAATCTTACGAATTCGATTATATGACTCGTTTATCAAGCTATAAGTAGAATATGGCAACAAGACGGCTTGAAGCCCTTTATATATTTCATGTTCAAATTCATCTAGCTCTTCCCTAGTTCTGATTGTTGAGGAGAGCCCTTTAAGAATTTGAGCTTTCTGTGTTAGAAAAAACTCATCACAGACTTCCATGGCTTTTACCTTGTTGTCCCAAAAGTTCCCATGAGTCAACTTTTTACCAAATGCCTGTGTTGTGTTAATTGCTACAGCTTTTTTTGGGTACCATTAACCGCAACTCCACGAATAATGTCCTCATAAGGATATGTAACAGAAGGATTTAGAAAGATAGTTTCGGCAGACTTCAATGCCTGCTTGAAGATATAAATTCCTCTTTCTCTGCTTTCAAGCATATTAATTACTCTTCCTTTCGATATAGTTACCACAGCGTAATATCTGGCGATTCAGATACTACAAGTGTTTTTACACTATCATTAGAGGTGTTTACAAAACAATAGATTTTATTGTCAAAGGTAATATTTAAAAAGATAACACAAAAACCATCCTAAATGCTTAGAATTCAGAAGACCATGTTAATAGATTGCCAAGTGGGATCTCAAAACCAAGATGTTTATACATTTCAACATCACAGTCAGCACAGCCTACCCAAAGTGAATAAATATAATTTTTTGAGCAATAATTGAATATAAACTCTACCAAGCTTTTTGCGATTCCTTGTTTTCTATATTTAGGAACAACATAAAAATCCTCAAACACTCCACTATATTTACAGTTAAATGTCGAAAATGTTTTAGAGATAGAACACATTGCAATATATTCTTGTTCATACTTTGCAACAAAGAAAATAATATCATTTTGCAAAATAGCTTTTTCCAAAGCTAGAATATGCGCCTCCGTCAATACCTCCTCACCAATTTCACTTTTATATCCATCAAGAAGTGTTTTTATCATTTTGACTTCGCCTTTTAATTGCTCAATTACCATATCTCCAGCACGCTCCCTATTTCTAACAACGCTATATGCCACAAGGACATTAGATAAATCTATACAGTTATAGAGCAAAAAGAAAGTGGGTTCATGAATTTCGTATTCTAAAACTTGCCCTATATTTTATCAATTAATTCATATATAATAGTTTACCATATAGTAGAAGAAAAAAATAGAAAAAGAAACTACATGACCATAGGTCTGAAGGGTAGAAGCCAAAATAAAAATAGGGGTGATATAAATGCCGGAACTAAGACCATTAAACCACACAGGAACTGTCCGATTAGAGACAGACAGGCTTATTCTGCGTCCTACGTCTATAACCGATGCAGAGCAAATGTATAACAACTGGGCATCAGACCCAGAAGTAACCAAATACCTTTTTTGGAAACCACATGCTGATATTGAAGTGACGAAAGATGTCCTTGCTAAATGGGATAAGGAAAATGAAAGGTCGGATTACTACCATTGGGGCATCGTGGCAAAAGAAACCGGGCAAATTATAGGAGCGGGTGGTTCTCTTGGCATAAACGAAAAGCACCATAGCACAGAGTTGGGCTACTGCATGAGCCGTGCATATTGGGGTAAAGGCTATATGAGTGAAGCCGTTTCCGCTATGATTGCACACCTGTTCAATATTGTAGGATTAAACCGTATTACTGCCAGTCATGATCCAAATAACGTTGGTTCAGGGCGCGTTATGCAGAAATGCGGCATGACTTTTGAGGGGATACGGCGCCAAGCACATTATTGCGTACGGCGTGGATTCTACGATTCACATAGTTATGCCATACTTAAAACTGATTTCGAGAAAAATAATAGTAGTATGATTGTCTCCCAGAAAGTCACTTCGTGACTTTCTGAATGTTTTTCTCAAAACGCAAAGCCTTAGAAACATCTAATTTAATATTTTACCTATTTACCTTCCAAACGTAGAACAAATTCTACAAAGCGACTAATAGTCCATATTCTATTCTGTCGATCAGAAGGATAAGTACTGATATATGGTTTAGGGACAACTAATATAACACTTTCGGACTGCATTTCATCCATCTGCGCTGCAGAAATCCCCTGTTGAAGTGTACACAAATATTTTGGTTTTCCTTTTAACCTGTCGGCCTCATTAAGAATCTGCCTCCACCTGTCCTTACAGGTAGTTTTTGCTGCTAGTGAAGTCAGATTATTAACCGAAAAGCTACTGTTATGATAAGCATCTATCGAAGGAAAGATAAAATCTGGTTTTTTACTCCCCTCGGTCACTGTCTGCGATGAATACTTTATATTGTTCCCGTCAAAAATAGCTGACAGATGGTGTTCCAAACTCTTCCCTGCGCGACTTTTTCTTCTGTTTAGTACCATATTGGCGACCCTAATAAACTCATCTACCGATTCAAATCCTTTTGTAATAGCATCTCCATATCTTGCATATTCCAAAGCTCGAAACAGGGTGTATTCCATGTTTGTCCAACCAATAACCATTCTATCTGGATTTATCTTAATAAATTCACTATGATTATATACTTTTTCATGAATATTTCGGGCTGCAGCCGACATCTCTTCTGATGGTGGAAAATCAACTTTTAACCCATTAATAAACTCCTGTATTTCTGTTTTTTCATAAGTCTCTGGTTGAACTTTTTCTGTATTAATCAGACTGTTCGTTTCTGTAGGGCTTATACCAAATGCATTCAGAAAAGCCTCAATATCCTCTTCCGTCTCCAAGAAATAACCGCTATAATCAACTTCGCTTTGTTTTGTGAATACAAACAATGCTCCAGTCTGATCTGGCTTTATAAACGGAAAACCTCTCCCAAACCGGGTAATTCTCAGCTCGTTTTTGCTCTCGTAATAGGTAAAACAACTTTCTGTTATTATATCACCCTGCCATTTGATTTTGACTATTCGCTTCGGAATTGTGTCCTTTTCAAGCTGTTGCTGAGTAAACAACATCTTTACAGCTGACTTAGATATCAGTATTCCTGACTGGTGTCCGCCAGTTGCTCCTGTGTCATTAGCAGAAAGAAATTTACAAAACCCTAAATCGCTGTTTAATACAGAGTTTATAGCCTGATCTGCATATTCATTCATTGTCTAAATCACCTTCTTTTGAGGTTTCTCTTGTTCGCTATTTTCTAACATTCCAATCTTATTCACAATCAATTTCGCGACATCTTCCATAAGCGGTACTACTACTGAGTTTCCAAATTGCTTATAGGCCTGCGTATCAGAAACCGGAATTTTAAAAGTATCCGGGAATCCCTGTAGCCTTGCACACTCTCTTGGTGTCAATCGGCGAGGATTCTTTCCCTCTTGAGCAATTAATATTTCAGAGCCATCTTTATAATATCTTGCACTGATTGTTCTTGATATTCCATCAATAGGTGCAATTCCATACCCAAACCCATTACCAGCCGCTTTGTGTTTTGCTGCATAGTTTTGAAGATAAGTCCACAGTTTATCTGAGAGTGTATATTTTTCATCCACTTCCGGCTCTAAAATATCACTCATAACAGGTTTTGGTTCTTTTGGGGTAAGATTAAATTCAAATTCAATACTATTTCCGTATCTGTTTCTGTCAAATCCAACAACCAAGATTCGCTCTCTGTGCTGAGGCACATAATTTTGTCCATCGATAACATCATAAAACACTTCATAACCCAGTTCATCAAGAGATTCTATAATTACTTTAAATGTTCTCCCTTTATCATGACTGCAAAGATTTTTTACATTCTCCAGCATAAACGCTTTCGGTCGCTTTTCTTTCAAAATTCTACACACGTCAAAAAAAAGTGTCCCTTGTGTTTTATCTTCAAATCCTGTTGCTCTTCCCAAGCTATTTTTCTTTGAGACACCGGCAATAGAAAAAGGTTGACACGGAAATCCGGCAACAAGTATGTCATGATCCGGAATATCAGTCGCATTGACCTGTGTAATGTCACCTTCAGGCTGTTCTTTAAAGTTAGCGAAGTATGTTTGCTGGCTATATTTGTTCCACTCATTTGAATAAACACAGTGGCAACCTGCTCTATCAAATGCAATTCTCATCCCACCAATTCCTGCAAACAAATCAATAAAAAAAAGTTGTTTTTCGGGGACTATACTTTGTTTTTTTCTAATATCACTTACATAATAAGCGACAGCTTCTCTTACACAATCCTGTATTGTCTGCTCTGAGATAGCAGAAAAAGCATTTAATTCATTATATAGCTCATCATCTACCCTTAAATGTACTTGCTTCATTACTTGTCACCTCTGGGAATATATTTATACCTCTTCTTTCCCTATTATATAACCAAGAAAATTAGAAAACAAGTATAATAACGAACATATTTTCGATTATTTGCTATACATTTAAAATTTGTGCAACGACAAGCCTATCGTTGCATCTATCGTTGCACTTTTGATGCGATTATTGATTTATCGTTGCAAAACGATTGAAACGATACTTCGCAAACAGTAGCTGCAGAAAATATTGGTATGGTGTTCAGCAGCTGTATCGTTATATAATGTGGATATGGGACAAAACAAGAGCTATGAATTGTTCAGAATCTCCCCACCACTACCTAGAATACACAACACAGCAGGACGTATATGATATATATCGAATAAGTTTTTACATTCTCTCAGGCACCTCTATTCCTAATAAATCTGAACAAGCTACTAAGATATCTCTTGATAGCGAAATAAGTTTTAGCCATGAATTTTGTTTTATAGAATTTTGCTCAGAAGTAATCTTATTCTCATGATAAATCCTATTAAATTCATTAGACAACTCATAAATAAACTGGCATATCTTATGGGGCGAGTAATCAACGAAGCTGTTTACAATAACTTCATTAAACTGAGTTATTTTAAGCATCAAATTACGTTCACTTTCACTGTAAGGTAGCTGCACAGAAGCTGCTTCTGCTCTATACCCAGGATTAACTTTGAAAACCTTATTGAGTATAGAATTTATTCTTACTACAGTATATATAATATATGACCCTGTATTTCCCTCAGAAGACGTAAACCTATCCACATCAAACATATAATCTTTTGAAATCTGATTAGATAAATCACTATATTTTAGAGCTGCTAATCCCACTTTTCTTGAGATTTCCTTTGCTTCCTCTTGTGAAATCTCTTTATTCTCGGTAACTCTTTGGTAAACTTTATCACTAGCCTCCTTTATCAGGTGTTCCAACCGCATTACTCCGCCATCCCGCGTTTTAAAAGGTTTCCCGTCCTTACCATTCATTGTGCCAAACCCTAGAAAAGTTAGTTTGGTGTTCGGTGGAACCAGATTTGCTTTCTTTGCACACCTGAATACCTGCTCAAAATGAAGCTCCTGTCTTTTATCAACAATATAAATAATCTCATCAGGATTATATAATTCCATTCTTTCAATGATTGTTGCTAAATCAGTTGTACTATATAAGGTTGCACCATCAGATTTCACTAAAATACATGGGGGTACATCTTTTGTATCTGAAACATCTTTTACATCCACTACAAGAGCTCCATCGCTAAGATATGCAAAACCGTTATTTTTCAAGTACTCTAGCATTTTAGGAATGTAAGGCTGGGCATCGCTTTCTTTCTTCCATAAATCAAAATATACATTCAAATTTGCATAATTCTTCTTTAAGTCCTCTATTGATACGTTCAGAATATGCTGCCATAATGCTATATAACCCCGGTGTCCATTTTGGAATAAAAAGGTTGACTGTTTTGCCTCCTCCATAAAATCAGGATTACTCTTAGCATAACTACTTGCTGTAGGATAAATTTCTTCAAGTTCAGTCATATTAAAAGGGGCTTCCATCGGGTATTCGCCTTTATAACTCTCATCAAAATAGATTAAATCAGGACTACGACGTTTCAACTCTGCAATGATTAAACCTATTTGCAAGCCCCAATCACCCAAATGAACATCTCCTAACATTTTATACCCTAAAAATCTACCAATACGTTTGATGCTCTCTCCAATGATAGCTGTTCTCAAATGTCCTACATGGAGTGGCTTTGCGACATTGGGACCACCATAATCCACAATAAAAGTTTTGTTATTTCCAATTTCTTCACAACCAAACTTGTCAGCTGCGATCATAGCGTTTATATAGCTAACAATAAAGTGGTCCTCGAAAGTTATATTAATGAATCCAGGCATAGCACATGATGCTTCTTTAATATCAGGATGTTTTTTTAATAAGGTTGTTATTTCAGTAGCAATGGTAATAGGAGCCTTTCTATACTCCTTAGCAGCTGCCAAAGCACCGTTGCATTGAAATTGGCATAAATCCGGTCTATTGGATAACGTAACCAGTCCGTACTTTGGTGAATAGTTACACTGTGCAAATGCATCCTTTACTACATTAGTAATCAGTTCAGCTAACTTTTTCATTACTCATTACCTCCTTGCAAAATACTTAAATAAAAAAAACCGCCTCTTATCTTTAAATAAGAGACGGATAAATCCCGTGGTACCACTCTAGTTGATTGTATCCACAATCCACTCATAACTTTAACGCAGTTAACGTCACACCTTAACATATAAAGCTCAGGTAGCTTCTCCGAGGCCCTTTTCTCCAAATAATATCTTGTAGGACTTCCACTCTGCTCCTACTCGCTGTTAGAAATCTTATAAGGATACTTCCCTCTTCATAGAATTTGCTTATTTTTAACATTATATCTTCAATAGTTTCTACGGTCAAGTTCAAAAATATGCGTTGATATCTCATCCATACAAACCCACCTCTTATGTTCTACAGTTTTGTGTTATATAGATAACCCGGCTTTTTTGATTATATTTTCGGCAACCTCAGATACAGTAAAATCTGTTATGTCGATTTGAGGATAAGGTATATCATCAAAAGCTTTCCGTGATTCCTCAATCGCACGCTGTTTCCGTTCAGTGCTTCTATTGTCTATATCCATCCTTTTTATATTTTCTTCTTCACTACATGCTAATAGGAACGGAATAAAATTGAAATCTCTCTCTGATACTGCCTTCATTACTATTTCAAAAACCTCTCTCCGTCTTCCATGGAAACCATATGAAAATATCACAGTTTCAATGACTGTACAATCCATGTAATTGATGATTAAATCACTTATATTTTTTGCTATTGTCGGAATGGTTTCGTCGTTAAGAATAAACGGATTCATAAGCCGACAGGGATCAGAGTCAAGGTAAGCAGAATTGGGCAGCTTTCGTATGATTTCTTTACAGATTGTTGTTTTCCCGATACCGTTAGGGCCACATATGAATAATAAATTTTTCATTTTGCACCTTCTTTCAGTTTTAGCCCAATATACTCTACACATTCATCGATAAACTGCTCAATTTCTGTTTCCATAGCAGAGTCCTTGCTTTGTTTTTCAACTTCCGTAATATTAAGATTACTGAGGATACAATCGACTAGCTTTTTAACCTGGCCAACTGTATAATAATCAAGCCACCGTTTATCATATTTGCTTGTGCACTCCATCGCATATTTCATTTCCTTAAGTGGCTTAAAATCTCTATAATAGGCAAGGAAACTAATATCGACATTTCTCCATTTCTGTTTAATTGTCATTATGGTATCTTTACTTTCATGTTTTAAAGCTACGATTTTTTGCCTGTGCCACAAGATATCTGTCAACAAATGAATATAATATCCCCAATAAAAATCCTTATCTTCGGTATGAAGACTATCTGAAATATATTTTATATAAAACCCTTGAGCATCACAAGTTGTTTTATCGGCATTAGTACACCAATGTGATATATCCGAAAGCATCTCTGAATCCGGCGCAATACTGCCTGCAAAAAACAAACTTCTGTCAGAGATATTTATTTGGTCGGACACTCTTTCAGCAACACGCAGATGAGTAAGCCAAGTCGCCATATGTCCATTACACCACCTTCTCCATAGACGGCTCTATAGTAAGCCCTGAAAATGATTTATCTCCAATCTCTTTTCTCATAATGGCAACCTTGCCTTGCTGTGCCACTCTGACAAATCCGCACTTTTCATACAGACGCACGGGACCATTGAAATCGAAAGCAAATCTGCTGTCTCTCAAACGAGGATAACCTTCGACTACGGCATATCCATCGGCTTTTGCGTCCGAAACCACACGTTCCAGAAGCGCTGTCGCCACGCCTTGACCTCGGAATTCAGGAGCTATCTCAAAACAGACTATGGACTTTGTTCGCCCAACTGTGTTCTCAAATATGAAGGCATCAAATCGAAAGTAATTCGCTTTGTCGTTATTGCCTTGCCGTCGGCAAAGGCCAAGTATCCTTTTATGATGCTGGATGCAATCTGCCGCTCTGCACACTTCCGAAGCGCACGCTTGAAGCCTTCTCTTCCACCACCGTTTGCTTCGACCTGACCGAACAGATCAGTTTTATGCTGTTCTTCAGACATAGTATCCGAGCAACAATAGCACGGCTGCATAGGCGAATTATCGGTAAATGCCCGATTGTCGAAAAAGTCGAAGAAGTCAGTAGCGAGTTCAGATGTGAGAGGTTTGATTTCAAGATTCATAGTTTTATCATTCTTTCCTCACTGCGGAAATTACATCATATGTAAAATTAACGAATGATTGGCACGATATTTTCATGCAGCCAATTTGTCATTTCCACACAATTTTTTGCAATTTCCGGTTGACCTGTTTTTAAATAAAAAGCTGTAAAGAGCATTTCGTCAAAAACAAATAAAAACGGTATAGCGTTTCTTTCATCTTCGCTCAGCGGCAACAACTCATTGTATCCTTGTAAAATCCCTATAAATATCTCACGCCACTGTTTTAATAGAGTTTCGTCTTTATAGTTTTCGACAAGCTGCGAACAGCCTAGATAAACTATGTCAAATATTCGCACATTTCTTTGACTCATGTCGAAGTCAATATAGGAAAACATGCCATTTTCATAAAGAAGATTACTTGTGTGCATATCACGATGGATTAGTTGCCGAGGTAAGGTTTTATAATCCCGGCTTAAAAAAGCAACTATATCATCCATCACACCGTCATTGAAGAATACATTGTTTTTTTCAAGCTCCGGTGCAATCCATGTCGATAATTCATTGAAAAAGTCCGAATCGTAGGTATCGACTTTATTCTCGATGCTTTTCATAGCCTTATGTAATTCAGCAACAGCTTTTCCCAGCATAATTCCATTGTGTTTCAATTCTCCTGCAAAAGGATCAAAACAATTTCCTTTTATCTTTTTCATCAGACACCAGTATTTACCGGCTAAATGCATATACGGTTTATCATCCGTGGTATTTATATATTCAATGACAGGGACACCTTCCGAAAGAAGCAAGCGGTTTAGTAAGATGCTTTTGTCAAGCTGCCCTTTATCACCATTTGTTTTCAACACATATGTATCATTAATATCCCATGCGCTTTTATATATTTGCGTAACGGATAATGGATCGCATACTCCGAAGTTGGATAGAATGTATTTGAAATTTATTTCCATTATGCCCCTTTCCTTGCTGCGAAAATTACAGCAAACTCTGTTTCAAACTGCTTTACTAAAACAAACCCTGCAGCTTCAATATACCCACAGATATCAGCGTGAAGCCATCCCACCATTTCACCAACGCCTGGAACGCTGGCGTATTCATAGAAATCGATAAGATCATCCTCGCAGAACGGGCGTAAAAGAAGACGAGCTGTTTCAATCCGTATTTTTGATATATCAATTATCTTATCCATCCGTTTTTGCCCCCCACTCCATAAATCCCACCGTAAACAGCAGATGGTCAAATTTCTTTGTTCCCGTGTGAACAAACCCATTCGCAGCATACCAGTCTTTCAGGACGGTGTTCTCTTCCACGATACCAATAGTGATTTTACTTCCGCCAAGTTTCTTGACCTTTGTCTTGCAGAAGTCAAGCAACTTTTTCCCATATCCATAGTGACGGTATTCCGGCAGAACGGAAACATCATTCATATCATGAGTTCCGTCACTCATATCAGTGAGCGACGCAAATCCGATAATTTTATCACCGATACAAAGCCCAAAAGGGTGATAACCGTCTTTGAGTTTTGACTCAAGCCGCTCATCTGTGATAAAGCTTGTGTGACCGGGACAGTTTTCTTTTGTCAGCCCGAAATCAAGCGCCACAGTTGCAAAGCTCTTGCGGATAACATCAGCGTAGTCGGGTAATTGTTCGGCAGTCAACGGTCGAATTTCGGCAAGGTCATGAATCTGCATACGAAACCACACCGCTCCGTCCGGACAGGGAAACTCAATGTCGGTGTTGTTAGGAAAACCCAGTAAGCGCAAATCTCCACGAGTGTATATAATTTCTTTGAGCCGATACAAATTCATCATAGTTTTGGAACAGAATCCGCCGCAGCCGTTTGTCGGCATAGGGCAGCCGTATTCACAGGTGTATGTATCGCCAACTTCTTGACCATTGCGGCAATGCAGACGCTTGCCGTCCTTGGCGTGGTCAATGACAGTGATAGTGAAAGAAAAGTTTTCGGTGATATATTTATTCATGCCAGTTCCTCCAATACATCAATCAATACCAACCAATCGTGTATATGTAAATGCTCGCATTTTGACATCACGGAAGTTGAGAAATTCATCAAAACTCATGATTGTTTTTTTATTTTACATATTTTCCTTAGCTTTAAAGGCCATTTTGTCAGCCATTCCACCCCGTCATCCATTGAGGTATTCGGATGCTTATAAATGTCTATACCTTCAATCAATGGTTCATCCACTACATGGAGAAATCCATCAATCTGTCCGTTATGTCTGATGCTTCCGCCGACTGTATCATAGCAGAGCTTGTCAGGTTTATGTGAGAATGCCTCCGCTAACTCCCGCCAGCGGGTAATGGTGCTGCCTGTCCTTAATACGGTTAGTTCAATCGGGGAGCCGTGATACCATATATCAAACTTAAAATATGCCGCTATTTTGTCTACCGTTTGCTGAACTGTTGTGTTATCGTCACGGACAATCTCTTTTACGCCAAGCTGCGTCACCTCTCGCGGCTTTTCCATGCTTTTCTCTCCGCTGACAATCTTATAGGCGTTTTGGATGCGCTGTTCTTTCTCCGCTTCGGTCAAGTCGGTGCGTTTGCAGATTCCGTCTAACATATTGCAATATTGGCGAATTTTCCGTTTTTTAACATACCGTACCCTCCAGATCAGAATGCTCTTTAAACATTCTTTGAAAAGTGCATATTATCGTTCCATTCCAATGCTTTTTCCTTTTCGATTGCCGTATGCTCAACCCATGCCGGACGTAATCCGCTCTTAATAGCGTTGCGTACCGAACCAAGATTTGACCACGCACAACAGTAAAACGGGACTTTTTCTCTTTTAAGAATTTCAATAGCCAACCGGGAAGTCAAAGCTGCTGCAACACCTTGTCGGCGGTACTCCGGCAGAACATCAATTCCTATTTGCCACATAGTATCACAATCGGCGGAGCATCCGGAAAGGCCAATCAATTTACTGTCATCATATGCACCAACCCCAAGCATATCTAAATGCGGTCTTGCCGGGGATAGCGCATTGCTCCATTGCGGCAGATATAAGTCGGTCAAATCATTCGGCTCTAAAACCCTTGTGTCATATCGGCATGGAAGCTCATACAATACATCAACATCCGGCAACCAATATTCCGCTTGATAGCACGGCAAAAAGCCGTATTTAATAAACTCGTTTGTCAGATGATGTATCTGCGGCATTTCAAAACAGCCATGAGGATATTTTGTGTCAATATACTTTTTGACGAAATCATAAATTTGTTCGTCAACAGAAGCAACGATATTGGAGCCATATGTAATTAAGTCGCAGAAAAACGGCAGACTTAGATAACGCCGGGCATTTTCGTTCAGCTTTGAAATGACTACCACATTTTCTGTCCTTGTAAAATCATCAGGAGAACAATTCGCGTCTATAGCGTGCTGTTCCATTGCAATACGTAAAATTTCAGCATTCGTCAAGCTATTACCTCCAATAACCTTTCTACAACCGTTAGTATTTGGCCATTTTTTATTCCTTCCACCGAATCCTTCGCCCAATTCGGAAAAACCTCTCGCTGAGAAGCGATAACCAATCCAGACAACGCATCTGCCACATAATCAACAACAACCTCACGCTCGTCATATTCGCCATATTCAGACAGGAAAGAGGCTTTTGCTTCTTCACTAAAATCCCAGCAAACATTGCGAATGTCAGAATACACATATGATTTGTAAAAGAAATTGTAATCAAAAACCAATGCCGACAAACCATCACGCGCCACGGCAAGGTTGGAATAATGAAAGTCAGAATAGACAAGTGTGCGCGGAAGGCTCATCACGGCAGAACGGATTTGTTCAAAATTATCTTCAATAACTTGCCAAACCCGCGCATCGCTTGTCCCTGTCCGTTCTTGAACAATTTTTAAGTTTTCAATCGTCAGTTTATCGTATTCATCTATAAAATCGTGTGTATCCAAATAATCCCGCCCTTTTTGGTGGAGGATTTTATACCACGCTGCAATAAGTCTTGCAGTTTTCGGGTCGTACATATCATCTGCTGTGCCTAATCTGTAATCACTGCGCTCAATATCCTCAAGTAAAAGAGAACAGTCAGTTTGAGCGATTACTCTCAGCGTGGGAACACCAAGCGATTTTAGAAGCTGATAGTCGGAAATCTCGCGGCGGTATTCCGGCTTGTCAAAACATTTTATTACATAGCTATTGTCGGCTGTCGTTACTCGCCAAACTGAAACGCCGTCTTTATTGCGGATTAAAGAGAGGGATGTAAAGGATATGCCCATGCGCTGCAATTCGGATTCCGCCATGTATTGCACAGTGTTTGCCACTTCGTCCTCCAACACATCCGCAAACCGCCCAATTGCAGCATTATCGACGTTTTTGTCTTCTTTTGAATAGTGAAGTGGTTCTTTCCTAATTTGCACAGCTTTTTGCAATATATCCGCATCGGCGCAAAGGCCTTCACCCAAAGCCCATTCACCGGCTGCAGTTTTGCAAACAATTTTACCTGTGCGTAGGGTATAAATCCCACGCGCAATATCCAAGAGCCAGCCCACCGAATTTCCGTATTTTCGCGCTGCCTGAACATGACGAGCGGTATCATCACGCATTTGGGAGTATGCAGGGTACGTCAATTGGCTACGAATATCTTCCCCGTACAACAACATACCGCTGTCAAACAGTTCTGCCATGCCGAAGCTGTCCATTTTATAGCCGTCGGTAATGCGCTGACCGCTTGTTCCCCAATAGACCGTTCTTTCTTTTTTATCCTGTAAGAACGCATTCGCTGAAAGCATTCCACCCTCAAACAACCGAAAATACGGGTTGCCGGGATAGCGTTCCAGCAAAGCCTGACGAAGCCCGACCAGAGTTTCTGCCTGCTGTTCTGTGATCCCGCAATTAGTAAGAACAAGGATGTCAATATCGCTCCAACCGAGCTGAAAATCGTCAAGCGCAACAGAGCCGAATAGATAAATGGTCGGTTTATTATCTGCAAGAACAGTTGCGATTTCGTTGGTCATTATTTGAATGGCTTCGTTCAGTGTCATAGTTTCACCCTCCAATTATCCACCATTTCATCAAAGTATGGGTAAAATCGCTCACTCAAGAATTCGCCTGCCGCCATCATTTTGCGGATTTTATCCGCGGTCACCCACATGGCATCGCAGGTTTCTCCCTCTTGAAAGCGTACAGCTTCAATCGGACAGTCATGCTTAAAAATCCATACGTCCTGAAACCATGTGTGACCGTTGTTTCCTTTATGGGCAGTACGATGGAACAGCATCCCTTCCTTCGGGTCAAGGTCAATTCCCAATTCTTCTTTAGTTTCGCGTAAGGCAGCCGTCAAGCTGTCATCTCCGGCTACAGCAGAGCCACCTGTGGTTTCCCACATACCGCCTAAGGTATCACTAACACGCGGTACGCGTTTATCTATCAGCCATTCATCTTTGCCGTTGTGTTTCCACACATGTACAACAAGGTGATAATCCCCAGCTGCCATTTTCCTGCCACGTTCTGCATAACGCCCTGTTTTATTACGGTTGCTGTCGTACACGTCCCAGATTTCGTTTGGCTCATATGACATCGGGATGAAGATGAAGCCGTCTTTTTTCTGCTCGATGTCGGTAGGCTTGAAGCCAAAATGCTTATAAAACGGTAGTCCGTACGGCGAAGAATTAAGTGTTATTTTATCAAATCCGCGCAATTTCAAATTGCAGACTATATTGTTCATAAGCGTGGTTGCGATGCCTTGGCGGTGATGTAAGCCATCTACAAACAACATTGAGATGTGACCATTTCCACACTCATTCACAAACCCGGCAATCTTATTGCCCTCAAGTGCAACATACATCAGGTGTTTACCGGTTACATAGTTGTTTATGTATTGCTCATTGTCAATGCAGTCAGACTTGAAAATCCCAACAGCATCCTGCTCATAGTCTGGTGCTTCAAATTCCATAAAGACTCGTAGCGCAAGCTCAAAAGCAGGGTAAATATCTTCCGGTTTTGCTTTTCTGTAAGTAATCATATTTCCGCCTCGCTTTCTCTCCGAATCATTGCGCGGAATCATTATGAAAACGCATAATAATAGCCTTTTCTTCCTCAGTACATTCAATCGATATCTATATCCGCAAAAATCACATCATATTACCAAACTTTTCTACTTTAATAATATCATAATTTCCCAACTGGTCAAACCTATTCGAAAGGATTACTTTTATTTAGACTAAAGTATTATGGGAGCGTCCATATAGGCATATGGTGCAGCATTTCTCCAAAAAGCCAGTTGCTAGAAAATATAAAACACTTTCAGGATATATAAGATTACTAAGTGCTGCCGGGAAAGAATCATGAAAAGTCAGGTTATTAACATAACTTTATCCTATAATCAATTTTGGACCTTGTTTCCCTGTATGAGGAGCAGTGCTCATTTTGTGAAGTTGAGAATATTATAATGAATTTTAGTCTCCACATCCCTATTAAGCTAATCTACCATCAATGATACAATGCACACCCCTCTTCAATCTTGAACGATTTCAGGATAGGGGTGTGCATTATCTACTAGACCAGAATATTATAATATGGTTATCACCCAGAAAGTCACAAAGTGACTTTCTGATGAAATTTAAGACTTTTTAAATTTCATCAGCCTTCTTCCGAAGGCTGGATAACCATATTGTGATTGCACCAGGTTGCAGCGAGCTGCAACTTCCTGCAGTTAAACCTGCAGGAAAAAGTCGTTTCACGACTTTCTGGGGAGCAATCATAATATAATACTGATATATAATATTCTAAGAACGTTGAAATAACTTAACTTCGTAATGTGATTATAATAAGAAGTTCTATAAGAATTTTCCCTTTACATACTCTGATAACATATTTTTATCGAGAAAAGGTGCGATGGGGCTGATTGCTTTTATTCCATCTTTTTGAATTGCTTTTTTTGCAAGCTCGTTCAAGTATTGTCGATTCATAAACGGAGCGATTGATTCAAAATGCCTAAGACCTCGATTATCAAATTCCTTTTCTGCAATAGTGTTTAAAACATCATTCGGAATAAACGGTGCAAAATCATCAAGTGTAGATAATCCTCTTTTTTCGTAGCTGCTTATCGCTAACTCTCCGATTATATCTCTACCTACAAATGGTGCTATTTCGGTAATGCTCATATCTTCAGCTATCATTTTTCTTGCTATATCATTTATTTCTTTTTTGTTAATAAACGGTACGATTTCAGCTAAACTTCTATAATCACCACTTTCAACAGCCTTTTTTGCAAGCTGAATTATTATCTCACGACTTATAAACGGTAGTATATCCGAAATCTCGGACAATTCAAAAGGTGGAGTAGTATTTGTAAAAATAGTGTCAGCTTGTTCAGGTTTTAGAATTGGAGCAATCTCTAAAAATTCATTCAGCGAAACTGAATTATTCTTCAAATATTCTCCCGTTCTATTATTAATAATATTTTCGAGTAATTCTGACTTTTCACCAAGAAGTTCATCGACACTTACACCTAAAATCTCTGCAATCTCTGGTAACTTGGATATATCAGGCATCGAGTTGCCCCTTTCCCAATTTGATACGGCTTGAAAACTAATATTCATTTTGTCGGCTAGCTCCATTTGTGTCATGTTTTTTCCTTTGCGAAGCTCTAAAATTTTTCTTCCTGTGTTTTCCATACTGAACATGCTTATCATCCTTTCTTTAAGTTATTATAGTTTTGATATTTACTTGCAGAATAATAGTAACAAAAACTTTTTGCATATTCTAACAAGTACGGATTGAATTGCTTATTTTTTGCTCAAGCAATAGTTGAAAAGTACGGATTATATTCATACTGTACATCAAGGCTTCCTAGAATTAAAAACATATTCTGCCATCCATTGAGCCATTTCATTTTCAAAAGGAAAATTATCTGTGCTTGGCACTGGAAGTTCACTATAGATTTTTGTGCTGTTGTTTTCAACGAATCCTGCATCTTTACAAATTTTTAGCCATTGATTAACGTCTAGTAGCCCATTTTTCCACCATAACTGTTCATTATAATCTAAATCGGATAATAATAAGTTAATCCACTTTTTAGAGTTTTCGCTCTCATGATCTTCCACAACTGATTTTGTATAAATAGTAT
>ENA-UOOR01002440-UOOR01002440.1-fermentation-metagenome-genome-assembly--contig:-NODE-2440-length-18720-cov-3.948353_pt1 | contig 18720 bp, 18 predicted proteins | sample MGYA00245780_ERZ724029 | MGnify/ENA primary metagenome ERZ724029 (study PRJEB28704, sample SAMN03018315) | fermentation metagenome | biome: anthropogenic terrestrial biome; feature: soil; material... | reverse complement strand
TTTCAGGTCATCATCCCTATGATAATTTGGATTGCCGGGGAAATTCATGCCCGCAAGCAGAGGAAAAAGGCGGAGCCAAAGCCTCTTGCGGACGCCTCTTAAAGCCCGCGGGCAGGCTGACAGGGCGCAAAAAAAACTCCGGCGCCGACATAGCGGTGCTGGAGTTTTTTTACGCCGTTAAAGGCGAATGGTACAGGTCTTTATAATGCCTGTACGTTTTTGGCGCGCAGTTTATTGCGATCTTTCGGATCGGGTTCCGTTTCGAAGCTCACTTTCTGCCCCTCGTCCAGTGATTTGAATCCCTGCCCCATGATGGCGGAGTGATGCACGAACACGTCACCGCTGCCGTCATCGTTGGCAATGAAGCCAAACCCTTTTTCGGAATTGAACCATTTTACAGTGCCTTTATACATATCTTGCCTCCTAAAAGTGTTATTCCAGTGCAATAAAAAAAGTTACAGCCCGGTAAGTCAAAATGAACACTTACGGTCTGCAACCATCAATTAGTACATTTAGAACACGCAGTTAGTATACCCAAATAACATGAATTTGTCAAGGGATAGATTAAAAAAGAACAGGAAAAAACTGAACTAAGAAAAAAGCTGCCCGAAGATGTTCCCGTAATAGGCTTGGGGGTAGTGATCCAGGGCTGATAGGACGCCCGGAAGCCTTGGCCGGCCAATGTGGATCCTCATGCCCACATGGCGGTATCCCATACAGATAAAAGGGATTTTTGTCACAATATCGTTCCCGTTTTCGATTCGCAGGGTTTTGAAAACCCTCTTATTATAGGATTTTCGAAAGGCGTTGTTTCCGACCCGGGGCGCGCCGAACAGCATGACCTCATAATCCCGGTCGGGGAAGTTATATTCCAGATCAACGCCGCACAAAATGGCCAGCGCCGCCCCCTGGGAATGCCCGCATATTTTGACCTGGCAGATTTCGTCGGACATCATGTCGTGGATGGTGTCCCGGACGGCGGGGGATTTATACGCGTCGATAAAGCCGGTATGTACCCTGATCTTTGACGCGGTATTCCCGTAAGGGATCTTTTTCTTTTGGAAGGCAAAATTTGTTTTCCAGTCCTGATGTGAATCGGACCCCCTGAAAGTGATGGTCAGGGTGCGTTCCATTTTGCGCAGGAAGCACTGTATATCTGTCTTTGGATCATTTATCTCAAGAAGCGTGCCGCTGAGGCACGCAGGCTGGATATCCCGGTATGCCAGGGCTGAAAGCGACATGGCCCGGAGGACGTCCGACGGCTGCATAGCATCACCTCCATGCAGTATATGAAGGAAGGCCGGGTTTTGCGCAAATGTAAGGGCGGGTTTTGCCTTCACCCGGTTTTTTCTATAGCTGGCGCCCGGCGGCGCTGTTTTCTCCGGAGAAATCGGCAAAAATCTGCGGTATCCTGGCGATCAGTTCCAGTACCAGGTCCCGGTACCGGCCCTCACCGGGCTCCCAGCGGTCCGGGGAGGCATACAGGGCCAGCAGGGCTTCCGAAGTGACATAGGCGGCGCATGCCACCTCTTCCGGCTGGCAAACCACCGCCTTTATGGGAGTGTCGGACAGGACCATCCAATACTCCATGATGGCGCCCCGAAGCCGGTGCACAATCCTGCCGACCATTCGCCTGGGACAGTCCGAGATGTCAATGCCGTATTCCTCCGCCGTTTCCCGGATTACCGCCTGGGCCGGCTCCTCCCGGCTGGCTACAAAGCCACCAAGGATCGACCACATTCCCGGCCAGGTCTGCTTTGTAAAAGCGCGCTGCTGTATAAGTATCCGGCCTTCCGGGTTCATTAGAAAAACGTGAACGACCTTTACATATTCGCCGTCGCGCTTTCGCCAGTCGGAACGCCATGCCGTGCGGCCGAGCCGGTCGCCTTTTTCGTTATAGAGATCAAGAAGTTCCATGCCCCGCGCCTCCCTGTAGCTGTTTTAAAGAGTATATACCCTGCCGGGGCGCCGGGCAAGAACAACCCGTATTGGCGGCGGGTATCCGCCATCCCCGCAGTATGTTTCAAAAATATTAACAAAATCCTAAATAATTGTTTCTATCTTATTAACAATTGTCGCTTGCAATTTCCGCAAAATAGCTTAAAATAGAGCATCTATAGCAATATTGTTCACATAATACAGAAATATCCGGCATCATAAGCCGAAACGGGGGCCTTTTCTTCTATGAATATGCTAAAAATGCTTACATACATGAATCTTATAATCGTGGTGGTCATGACCGCGGCGTATTTCTACCAGTTGGTGTATACTGTTGTGGGGCTGATATTCCGGCGGGCAAAGCCCGAGCCTGAGACCGTCCGGCGCCACCGCTTTGCCGCATTGGTATGCGCGCGCAACGAAGCCGGCGTCATAGGCGAGCTGGTGGAAAGCCTGAAAAGGCAAAACTATCCCGAAGCGCTTTTCGATGTATATGTTCTTGCGGATAATTGCACCGATGACACGGCCGACCGTGCCGAAGCCGCCGGCGCAATCGTATACGAGCGGTACAATAAAGTGAAGGTAGGGAAGGGGTACGCCCTGGATTATCTCATCAAGCGCATAAAAGAGGACCGGGGCGGCGTATACGACGGATATTTTATCTTTGACGCGGACAATATAGTTGACCCCAATTTCGTCCTGGAGATGAACAAAACCTTTGACCGAGGCTTCGATGCAATCACCTGCTACCGCAACTCCAAGAACTTCGGCACGAACTGGATCACGGCCAGCTATTCCATCTGGTTCCTGCGGGAAGCGCGGTTTTTGAACTATCCTCGCATGCTGCTGGGTAGCAGCTGCGCCGTATCCGGAACCGGGTTTCTCGTGTCCGGCCGGTTGATCGAGGAAAACGGCGGCTGGCCTTTCCACCTGCTGACTGAGGATATCCAGTTTACGGCGGACTGCGTGACGTCGGGTCATAAAATCGGCTACTGCGACAGAGCCGTTGTTTACGACGAGCAGCCGAAAACCTTTTCCCAGTCCTGGCATCAGCGGCTTAGATGGGCAAAGGGGTTCTATCAGGTGGACGGCGAATATCTGCTGCCGCTGTTTTCCGGAATCTTTAAAAATAAGGGTAAAGGCCGGAGGTTGTCGTGCTACGATATCCTCATGACTATTGCCCCGGGGATGCTGTTCACGCTGTTTTCTTTTATGCTTAACCTGTTTATTCTGATCAGCTTTATCAGCCAGCCGCGCCACATGGCGATGCTGATTGCCGCCGAGGCGCTGAGATTTGTGGTCTTTGGGGTGGTCAACTTCTATATCGGCATGGTCGCCTATGCGTTTCTGACGGTGTTATGCGAATGGAAGCGGATACGGGCTTCCTCAGTCCGGAAAATACTCTATATCTGGGCGTTTCCAATATTTATGGCCACATATATTCCCATTGCCCTGGTTGCCCTGAAGCGCAACGTGGAATGGAAGCCGATCGCGCACTATTCGGCAAAGGAGCTGGCGGTTCATGGCGCATTCAAGGAGGGGTAAGCCGGAGCCCGGCGGCCGCCGGCGCGAATAGGATTAAATATACATTATCGTTCCTTGCGATATTCATTTTGTTCTGAATATGTGCATAATCGTCCTGAAATACTGATTTATTATTGACAGCCATGAATAAGGGTGCTATGATTGACTGCATAAGAAATGCGGCAAAAACTGATTAAGTACATATTGAAAGAGGAGAACAAAATGAAAAAGCTGATTACCTTGCTTCTCGCGGTGGCAATGGTGTTTATGGTTTGTGCCTGCGGGCAGACCGCGGCGCCCGCAGCCACCGACGAGCCCGACGCCGAGGCCACGGCCGATCCGAACGCCGGCGAACCAGTTGCGGAGTTTACGACGGTTACCCCCGGAAAGCTGACCGTTGCCACATCGCCCGATTTTGCGCCCTATGAGTTCTACGCCATCGACGAAGCCGGCAACCCTGTCCTTTCCGGCTTTGACGTCGCCCTTGCCCAGTACATAGCCGATTATCTGAATCTTGAGCTTGAGATCATTCCCATGGATTTTGACGGAGTGCTTGCCGAGCTGGCCAACGGTACGGTGGATATCGGCCTGGCCGGCTTGTCCCCGGACCCCAAGCGTATGGACGCCATGGATTTCTCAGACATCTATTATATGGGCGGCCAGTCCTTCGTGACGACCGTCGCCAACAAGGACCTCTTTACCAGTCTTGAGGATGCGAACAAAGCCGAGTACTCCATTGGCGCGCAGACCGCCTCCATTCAGTATAACCTTGCCCTGGAACACACGCCCGATGCGGACGTAGTCATGCTGACCAAGGTCACCGACATCATTGCGGAGCTTCTGGGCGGCAAGCTGGATGGGGCCTTCATTGAAACAGCCGTGGCCGAGTGCTATGCCATTAATTATCCCGACCTCAGCATAGTTCTGGACGTACCCTATGACACCGCGGGTTCCGCCGTCGGAATAAGCAAGGGTAACGAGGCGCTCGTCGCCGCCGTGAACGAGGCGGTTGCCGCCGCTGTTGCGGACGGCTCTCTGGATCAGTTTGTCACGGACGCCAACGAGCTGGCTGCCGGCAGCGTGTACGAGGGCCTGTTGGAAGACTACGACAGCTGAAAATGAGCATACGGGACGCTGCGCCCGTCAGTCATACAGATTCCTCCCCTAAGAGGGGAGGAATCTGCGCGTTACGACTCCCTGAAAGAAGGTAGGACTATGAAGATAACCATGGCCGGATTCGAGGCGGCATGGAAATACGGAGAGCTGTTTTGGCAGGGCGTGGTGTGTACCGTATCCCTTTCCGCGCTGACCGTGATATTTGGATTTATCCTGGCGCTGGTTCTTGCGCTTTGCCGCCTGGGCAAAGTCCGGGTGCTGAATATTCTGGCAAGTGTCTATGTGGAACTATTCAGGGCAACGCCGATGCTGGTGCAGCTTTTTATCGTCTACTACGTGGTGTTTGCAAACATTGATCTGATTCCGGGCTTCAAGCTGTTCGGCTTTATCCGGTTTAACCGGTTCTTCCCCGGTGTAGTTGCCCTGTCGCTGAATTCCGGCGCGTACCTTTCCGAGATCATACGCGCGGGTATTCAGAGCATAGACATCGGCCAGACGGAGGCGGCCCGCTCCCTGGGATTGACCCAAAGGCAGAACATGCGGCATATCGTCCTGCCACAGGCCATTAAAAATATCCTGCCTGCCATCGCAAACGAGTTTGTCACGATTATTAAGGAATCCTCCATCTGCTATACCATCGGCGTGCAGGAAATCATGTCCGCGGTCACGGCCGTCAAGGGCGCCACATTCAAAATCGCCGAACCCCTGATTGTGGCTACGGCATTATATTTCTGCCTGACCTATCCCACGTCCAAGATCATCGAGCATTTCGAAAGGAGGATGAGCCTTGGTGACAAGCGATAGCCTGATACAGGTCAGGGACCTGTGCAAATATTATGACAAGGGTAGAATCAAAGCCCTGGACGGCATATCCGTGGACATCAACCGGGGAGACGTCATGGTGGTCATCGGCCCGTCCGGCGGCGGAAAGTCGACTTTTCTGCGGAGCCTGAACCTCTTGGAGGTGCCTACCTCCGGTGAAGTCATATTCGAAGGCGTGGATATCACAAAGAAGCGGGATGCAAATGGGGAAAAGATCGACCTTAATGCCCACCGCCAGAAAATGGGAATGGTGTTCCAGCATTTTAATTTGTTTCCCCACAAGACCGTTATTGAGAACCTGATGCTGGCTCCGATGAAGGTCAAGAAGACCGGCGGGGAAGAGACAAGGGAAAAATGCGTGGCCCTTCTTGAGCGCGTCGGCCTTGCGGACAAGGCGGAAACCTATCCGATTCAGCTTTCCGGCGGTCAGAAGCAAAGGGTGGCGATCGTCCGGGCACTGGCCATGGACCCGGACGTCATGCTTTTTGACGAGCCAACCAGCGCGCTGGATCCGGAAATGGTTGGGGAAGTGCTGGACGTCATGAAAGAACTGGCGAGAAACGGCATGACCATGGTTGTGGTCACACACGAGATGGGCTTTGCCCGGGAGGTGGGAAATCGCATTCTGTTTCTCGCGTCCGGGAAGCTGGTTGAAGAAGGACACCCGGAGCAAATTTTTAACGCGCCGGAAAGTGACCGGTTGAAAGATTTTCTATCAAAGGTACTCATATGAATCTAAGCGATGTTAAGAAAAAAGCGGTTGCGTATATAGACGATAACGCCGGCATTTTTACCGGCGTTTCCGACAGGATATGGGAAACCCCCGAGCTGTCGCTGAAGGAATTTAATGCGGCGAAGCTATATTGCGATATGCTGGAAAAGGGCGGATTTGCCGTCGTAAAAAATCTGTGCGGCATGCCCACCGCCTTTTACGGAAGCTTTGGCTCCGGAAGGCCGGTCATCGGCATACTGGGGGAGTATGACGCCCTTTCAGGCCTTTCCCAGGCAGGGGGTGCAACGGAAAGAAAGCCGGCCCCCGGTGGAAACGGGAGCGGCCACGGCTGCGGGCATCACCTTCTGGGGGCCGGCTCAATGGCTGCGGCGTTTGCCGTGAAGCATTATCTGGAGACCTCCGGAAAGCCGGGTACTGTGGTGTTCTACGGCTGCCCGGGGGAGGAGGGGGGCGCGGCAAAGGCCTTTTTGGCTCGGGATGGCCTTTGGAAATCCCTGGACGCCGCTTTTAGCTGGCATCCCTCAGATGTGAACGAGGTCAGAACCGGGACAAACAACTCCTGCATCCAGGTGCTGTATCGGTTCCTGGGCGTCTCCGCACATGCGGCGGGAGACCCCGAAAACGGGCGTTCGGCGCTGGACGCCGTTGAGCTCATGAATATCGGCGTCCAATTTCTGCGGGAGCATATGCCCCCGGCCTGCCGGGTGCATTACGCCATCACAGACGCCGGGGGCGTATCGCCAAACGTGGTTCAGCCTGAAGCCGCCGTACTCTATATGGTGCGCGCAAACAAGGTGGCGGAATCCGTGGCGCTCCAAAAGCGGGTGGATAGGATTGCCGAAGCCGCCGCCATGATGACGGACACAACCTTTGAGCGGGTGTTCGTCGACGGGCTGGCGGAACTGCTGCCGAATTTTGCCCTGGAAAATCTCCTTTATCGGAATTTCGAGATGGTCGGCGTTCCGGAGTATACTCAGGAAGAAACGGTCTTTGCCGCGGCGCTGAGAGAGACATACAGCAGTGGCGGCGCCGATGCCGTCCCGGGAATCGGTCCGATGTTTGACGAGGCTATAGCCGATCAGGTGCGGGAGAAGACCGGCGGCCTGAAGAAGCCCCTGTGCGATTTTCTGCTGCCCCAATATTCCGGAACCGGATTTGTCCCCGGCTCCACGGATGTGGGGGACGTGAGCTGGCTGACCCCTACGGCGCAGGTCCATGCGGTCTGCTTCACGCTGAATTCCCCCGGCCATTCCTGGCAGAATGTTAGCTGCGGCAAAACGTCCATTGCGCACAAGGGAATGCTGACCGCGGCAAAGGTGCTGGCCTGCACCGCCATAGATCTTTTCCAAACGCCCGAGCTTCTCGATTCCGCCAGGGCGGAATTTGACCGGCGGTCGGCCGTGGGCTATGTCTGCCCGATCGAGCCGGGTGAAATGCCGAAAACCATATAATTCAAAACGGAGCGCGGCGAGGCGCTCCGTTTTTCTATCTAAACATTAGCACTCGGTAGATGAGAGTGCTAATGTTTACAATTCGTTCATAATATGTTCATGGAAATGTTAAAATTGTATTGTAACTTATATATGTGGATAAACAGATGATTGAAAATACCAACGAGAATTAAAACAGACGACTTGAGGAGGTCATATTATGTTTGAACTTATTCCGTATGCCAGCCGCAGGAATTCCATCTTTAGTCCCTTTGAGGATTTTTACCGCGACTTCTGGAGCACCCCCACAGGGGAAATCAAGACCGACATCACAGACACCGGTGATGCCTATAAGCTTGAGGCCGACCTGCCCGGCTTTAAAAAGGAAGACATCAAGATTGACATCAATGATAAGCGTCTTATCATCAAGGCCGAGCGCAGTTCCGAATCCGAAGAGAACAAACAGGGGTATGTGCGCAAGGAGCGCAGCTACGGCTCATTTACCCGCAGCTTCGACGTATCCGGTATCGAGACCGGCGAAATAACCGCCACCTATACCGACGGGGTGCTGACTATGACTCTGCCGAAAAGGCCGGAACTCAGGCCGGAGAGCAGACAGGTCCTGATTGACTAAACCTCACGGCATGGCGCCATTTTGTACATCTCCCTTCTATGCAAAACCTCCGGCATTTTGCCGGAGGTTTTGTTATGTCAACCTAAAAATGTGCGCCGCCCCGGGCTGGAGGCTCAGTCTGACCAGTCCGCTGTCAATCCGGATTTCTTCTCCGGTCAGCAGGCAGACGCCCCGGGCCGGATCTTTAGCTTTGAATGCCGCCAGCTCAGCCCCGGTCAGGCCAGCGTTATCGAGCCACAGGTCGGCAACAGCAAGACGCGGGCTTTCGGACCGGTTTACGGCGATGAGAAAAGCGCCGTCGGAAGCCGGCGTGCCGAAAAGGTCCTGCTCTCCGCGGATGAAGCGGAGAATGCACAAGACATCCGGGCCGGGAGCGTAAAATGCGGCTGCACCGGCAGAAAGGGCGTCGTTTTCGTTTCTGATCCGCCCCAGCAGGGCATACCATTCCGTCAGCGGGCGCTTTCCCTCCTGAAACGGCCCGCGGCAAAAGGGATCGAGCATACCCTGCATGCCGGTCTCATCGCCGTAATAGATACAGGGCACACCGGGGACGGTATACTGGACGGCAGCGCAGAGCTTCTGCATGGCGGCGCCGCGCTCGTCCTGCTTATCCGTCACGATGAACCCTGCCTGCTGTTCCCTGGTCAGGGTTCTGGCGTCCAGCCGCGCCGCCAGGGCGGTGCGTATGCGCTCGGTATCGTGGGACGACAGGAGATTCATGAGCGAGCGGTACAGGGGGGGCGGCAAATTCAGCCGCTGATCCAGCAGAAACGCGGCAAGGGCGCGGGCGTCCTGCCGGAAGGTAAAAAAGTCGATAAGCGCGGCGCGCAGGGGGTAGTTCATGACGGAATCCAGGGCGGAGCCAAGCGCGTATCTTCGCCGCCGGCCATAGCTTATTTTTATCACCGGGTCCTCCCAGACCTCGCCCAGCACCACATTGTCCCGGGATACCGATTTGGCGGCGTCCCGAATCAGGGCGAGCACGGGGTCGGGCAGTTCGTCGGCCACGTCCAGGCGAAAGCCGGAGGCTCCCCGCCTCAGCCAGGTTTTGATAACGCTGTTCTCACCTGTGATGATAAAATCCCGCCAGGCTGGTTCCTCCTCGTTGACTTCCGGTAAGTTTTTAAAGTTCCACCAGCAGCGGTAATCCTCCGGAAAGGCGCGGAAATCATACCAGCGATAGAAGGCCGACGCCTCGCCGCCGTTATAGGCGCCCGGGGCGGGGTAGCGCCCAAACCTGTTAAAATACACGCTGTCGGCGCCGGTATGGGAAAATACCCCGTCAAGGATGATCCGGATTCCACGTCGGCGGGCGCTTTCGCACAGCCGGATAAAATCCGCGTTTGTGCCGAGAATCGGGTCTGTATTCAGGTAATCCGCGGTATCATAGCGATGGTTGGAGGCGGCTTCGCAGATGGGATTCAGATAAATAACGCCCACGCCCAGGCTTTCCAGATAGGGCAGCCGGTCTTCAATCCCCTTCAGGGTGCCGCCGTAGAAGTCAAGGGGGAAATAAAAGCCGTCCCGGCTGTTGGGCAGCCAGTCCACCGGCTCCGACCAGTCCTCGTGGTATTTCACCTTTCGCCCCAGCGCCCGGTGATACTCCGCGCCACGCCGGGCGGTTTCGCTGCCGTCCCGGGCAAAGCGGTCGGGAAAAATCTGATACATGACGGTTTTTCCAAACCAGTCGGGGGTTTCGAAATCCGCGGCGTAAACGGTGAGGCGAAAGCCCTCGCCGCGAAAGCCGGACAGGCTGCCGAAGCGCCCCGAGCCGTCGGCACAGAGCCAGAGTGGTTCTCCATCGCCCGGGTTCAGGGAAAAGCCGTACCAAAGTGCCTCCGGTTCAGCCGGCGCGTCAAGGCAGACGGAGAACAGCCCGTCCGACAGGGCCATGTCATAGCTGCGCTCCCAGTCGCCGCCCCATAAAAAAAGCCGCGCGGAGGCGATGCAGCCGCTAAGGTCACGAAACGCCAGGGTGAGGCGGCTTTTCGCTTTTACTGCGCCTATGGGCCGGCGGTATTCCTCGCAGGCCGCGTCATGGATGAGGTTGGCGGACAATATCGGGTTCGTCATGAATCTTCCTCAAATTTCCCGGGCATAACGGTGTAGAGCGTGCGCAGGTTACCCGCCTTCAGCTCTTTGGCACAGATGACACTGCCGCACATCACGGCACTGAGCCTGCCCAAGTCCACCGTGTTTTCAGAGAGGATCGCGCCGGATTCCATACGCCTCCAGTCTCCGGGAAAAGCGTCCCGGAGAACGCCGCGAAGCTTTTCGTCAACGGCTTCGATCAGCCGCGCGCCCCGGGGCGTGAGCGCCGCAATTGCCGGGAGAGGGACACACAGGCATTCTTTCGCCATGTATATGGTACAGTTGGATATTATGTCAACCGAATCGCCCCAGGAAAGACGGCATTCGTCCAGCAGCAGTCGCAGAAGCTCCGGGAGAATCAGCGCGTCAAGGCCGCCTCGGACGTTCAGGGTGGAAAGGCAAGGAAGCGCCCCGGCGTCCATTTTGGAGCTCAGCAGCGCCTCTCCCGCATTCGCGGCCGTTTGGAAATAAGCCAGGGTAAGGTCCGGGCAATCACGGGTATTGAGACGCGCCGCCAGCGCCTGTTCTTTTGAGGCTGCGTTGTAGTCCGGTTTGACGTTGCCGGAACAGGCGGGAAAGTGCGCCTCGGCGCGCCACTGCCCGCTGCCGTCCCGCCGGGCCAGCGCGGCCAGCCGCCCGGAATATACGATATGAAGACCGTCGCCGGTCCAAAGCTCTTTGGCATCCCCGCCGAAATATACGGTTATCGCATCTTTTTTTGTCATAGCGTTCTCACAGCATGTCGATGTAAAGCCGCGTATATTCCTCGGCGGAACGGGCAAAGCCGAAGTCCTGGCTCATAGCGTTCCGGACCAGATTAAGCCAGGCTTTCGGCTCGTTTTGGTACACGTCCATGGCTCTGATGACAGCGTCCTTCATCTCGTGGGCGTTGAAATTGCTGAAGGAGAAGCCGTTCCCCTCGCCGGTGAAGCGGTTGTATGGGGAGACGGTATCCCGCAGACCGCCGGTCTCGCGCACGATGGGCAGGGCGCCGTAGCGCATGGCGATCATCTGGGAAAGTCCGCAGGGCTCGAACAGGGAGGGCATGAGAAACATATCCGCGCCGGCATATACCCGGTGGGACAGGGCTTCATCGTATCCGATATAGGTGCAAAGGCGGCCCCGGTGCCTTGCCTCGGCGCCGCGCATGAAGTCTTCATACTTCCTGTCGCCTGTGCCCAGGAGCACGAAGCGGATGTCGTATGCCATCAGTTCGTCAAGAACCCGCATCACAAGATCGAAGCCCTTTTGTGCGGTCATCCGGGAGACCATAGCGATGAGCGGCGCTTCCGGCGCGGGATCAAGGCCCATGTCCGAAAGCAGCGCATCCTTGCAGGCGCGCTTGGCGTTCAGGCGGCCTCTGTCGTATTTCCGGGGGATGAGAGGGTCTGTGCGCGGGTTGAAGACAATGCTGTCTATTCCGTTGAGAATACCGGAAAGCTCATGGCGGCGGGCGGACAGAATGCCTTCCAGCCCCTCGCCGTAATCGCTGCCGCAGATTTCCCCGGCGTAGCTGGGGCTCACGGTGCTTAGCCGATCCGCGAAGACGCATCCGGCCTTCAGGAACGACGCGCTGCCGTTCAGCTCAATGAATTCCGGGGTATAATACCTGTCGGGAACGCCGAAAAGGTCGCTGAAGAATGCAAAGTCGAATTTTCCCTGGAAGGCGATGTTATGGATGGTCAGAAGGGTTTTTATGCTGTCCAGGCCCGTCTTTCCGTAATGTGTTTTGATCAGCATGGGCAGCATCGCGGTGTGCCAGTCGTTGCAGTGGAGAATATCCGGGGAAAAATCCAGCATCGGCAGGGCCTCCAGAACGGCACGGGTGAAGAAAGCGAACTGCTCTCCTTCCGCAAAGCCGCCCCGGTATATTTTGTCGCCGAAATAGAATTCGTTATCAATGAGGTAGACGGTCACATCGCCGCAAACCAGCTTTTCAACACCGACGTATTGGCTGCGCCAGCCCAGATCCACGGAAAAGCTGAACAGATGCGAGACATCGTCGGCATAGTGATCCTTAATGACGCGGTGATAGGGCATCACGACCCGGGCGTCGATACCCAGTGCCGCCAGGCTTTTTGGCAGCGTGCCGACTACGTCCGCAAGGCCGCCGGTCTTGGCCAGAGGCGCGCATTCCGCCGCGGCCAGCAGAACGTTTGGAAGCGCCTTGCGGCCCTTTTCTTTAAGAAGCCGCTGGAATTCACGTTTCATTTTGCCTTTTCCTCCGTTTCAAATTGGAACCAGACCGCCGACATGGGCGGAAGGGTAATTCTGGCGCTGTATTTTAAATCCAGGAACGCTTCTTCCCGGGACGGGATCGCAGGGATGTTTTTTACCCCGCCTCCGCCAAATTCCGTTTCATCCGAGGAAATCAGTTCCCGCAAAACGCCCATTTCCGGAAGCCCGATCACAAAGCCGTCATATTTTACCGGCGTGAAATTGCAGGCGCAGACGACGGCGGGGCCGGATTTCGCCTTCCGCATGAAGGCGATGGCGCTCCGCTCCGCGTCGTCCACGTTCAGCCACAGAAAACCGTCCCAGGAATCGTCGATCTGCCAGAGGGCGGGGTTTTTGGCGTAGATCCGGTTCAGGCGGCGGACATACCGGCGCATGCCCGCGTGGATCGGATAGTCCAGCAGCATCCAGTCCAGCGCCTTTTTATAGTCCCATTCGATGAACTGTGCGAACTCCGAGCCCATGAACATCAGCTTTTTGCCGGGATGGGCGAACTGGTAGCCCCAGAGCGCCCGCAGGGTGGCAAACTTCATGTCATAGCCCCCCCACATCTTTCCGATCATAGACTTTTTCCCGTGAACAACCTCGTCGTGGGAAAAGGGGAGGATATAGTTTTCGGAAAAGGCGTATACCATCGAGAATGTCAGCCGGGAATGGTGCTTGCTTCGGAAATAAGGGTCTATGGCCAGATAGTTCAGGGTGTCGTGCATGAGTCCCATGTCCCACTTGAACGTAAAGCCCAGGCCACCGTCGTAAGGCGGGCGGGTGACCATGGGGAAGTCTGTAGCCTCCTCCGCCGCCGTTATGCAGCCTGGAAATTCCGTCAGAACAGCGGTGTTGAGATTCCGCAGAAAATCCGCGGCGGCCAGGTTGATGTTTCCGCCGTCGGAGCCTGGCCGCCATTGGCCGGGCTTGCGGGCGTAATCCAGATACAGCATGGATGAGACGGCGTCCACACGAATTCCGTCTATATGATATACGTCGAAGAAAAAAACCGCCGACGAAATGAGAAAGCTCTGTACCTGGGGTTTGGCGTAATCAAAAATCAGGGTACCCCATTCGGGATGTTCCGCCATCAGCCGGTCGGCGCATTCAAAAAGCGGGGTGCCGTCAAAACGGGCGAGGCCGTGCTCGTCCTTGGGAAAATGTGCGGGCACCCAGTCCAGAATGACGCCGATGCCGTCTTCGTGGAGCCTGTCCACAAAATACATGAAATCCTGAGGAGTTCCGTACCGGCTGGTGGGCGCGAAGTATCCGGTGACCTGATATCCCCAGGAGCCTTCAAAGGGGTATTCGGTGATCGGCAGCAACTCAACATGGGTATAGCCCATATCTTTGCAGTAGGGGGCCAGTTCGTCCGCCACCCGGCGATAATTGGGGAAGACCTCGTTTTCCGCCTTCCGCCAGGAGCCAATATGCATCTCATATATGGACATAGGGGAGCTAATTGGGTCTTTTGTTGGCCTGGCCGCCATAAATTCGCCGTCCTGCCAGGCGTAGCCCCCCAAATCCCAGACCTTGGAGCCGGTTGCCGGGCCTGTCTCGGCATGAAAAGCGAAAGGATCTGCCTTGAGGACGGTTTGCCCATCAGCGCCGACGATTTTGTATTTGTAAATCATCCCATTGGAAACCTCCGGGATAAAGGCGACCCAAATTCCGTCGTCCCGGCGCGTCATGGGGGAGGCCAAGCCGTCCCATCCGTTCCAGTCGCCAACCACGGACACGCTCCGGGCGTTCGGCGCCCATACGGCGAAGCGGCAGGCTCCGCATTCCGGCACATATCGGCAGCCAAGAGTCAGATAGGCCTTCTTCGCCGAGCCGGCGTTAAAGAGCCGGGCGTCTTCCCGTTTTATGGCTTTGTCTGCCCGGACAGCGGCATCCATGGCGAAACCTCCTCGCGCGGGAGCTGCACCCGCCCTTTCATTCTGTATCCATTATACAATTATTTCCTTGCGAATCAAAGGATTTTTTCGCATATGCGGTTTTGACATTTTTATGCGATCCCTGTATACTGATTTATAATCAATTTCTGGGGGGCTTAGCCGTGATATACGTCGTCGAAGACGACAAAAGCATCAGGGAGCTTGTGGCCTATGCCATGGACTCCGCCGGGTATGAAGCGGAGACCTTCGGGACGGCGCGGAGCTTTTTTGCCGCCATGAACCCATCGGCGGCCCGGCTTGTCATACTGGACATTATGCTTCCCGGGGAGGATGGGCTGACCGTCCTCAGCCGGTTGCGGTCGGCTCCAGAGACCGCGCAGATTCCCGTGATTATCATGTCCGCCCTGGGGACGGAGCGGGATAAGGTTCATGGCCTTGATCTGGGTGCGGACGATTATATTGCAAAACCATTCGGCATTAAGGAATTTCTGGCCCGGGTCCGTGCTCAGCTTCGGCGGCATGAGCCAAAGGCCCTGCTTACCTCCGGACGCCTGCGGCTGCACCCGGCCGGGCGGAAAGTGGAAGTGGGCGGCCAGGAGATCAGCCTGACTGCAAAGGAGTTCGAGCTTCTGGAATATCTCATGCGGCGAGCGGGTGTGGCGGTTCGCCGCGAGGAGCTTCTGGGCGTCGTATGGGGTTATTCCGGAGGGGAGGAGACCCGGACCGTGGACGTGCACATCAGGAGCCTGCGCAGCAAGCTGGGCGCTTCGGGCAATGCCATTGAGACCGTGAGGGGCGTTGGCTACAGAATGGAGAAGCAGCTATGAAGCGGGGGCAAATTAAATATTCGGTGCTTTCCGCCGCGGCGGCCGTATTTGGAACCGTCCTGTGGTCGCGCCGGCAGAGGCGGCAGGCTCCTTCCGGGGATAGCGGAGACGCAGAAGCCGCGGCTGTCCTGCCTGCCGCAGCCTCCAGGGAGGAACCGGAAAAAATGCGCAGGGAATTTTCCGCAAACGTGTCCCATGAGCTTAAAACCCCCATCACATCCATTTCCGGCTATGCGGAAATGATGATGACGGGGATGGTTAAGCGGGATGATGTGCCGAAGCTTTCGGAGAAGATCTATAACGAATCGCAAAGGCTGATTGCCCTCATCGATGATATTATCAGGCTCTCACGCCTGGACGAGGGCTCCGTGGGAAACCACGCTGCCGAGGTGAACCTTCTGGCAGCGTCCCGGCGTGTGGCGGACAGGCTTGAGCATAAGGCGGAAAGCTTCAGGGTCTGCGTTACGGTGTCCGGAGAAGACGTGATGATACTGGGCGATGAGCAGCTTGTCGACGAGATGATCGCGAACCTGTGTGACAACGCCATCAAATATAACCGCCCGGGCGGGCGTGTCTGCATATGGGTAGGAAGACGGGGCGGCGCGCCTTACCTGACCGTATCCGACGACGGTATCGGAATAGAACCGGAGCATATGGAGCGGATTTTTGAGCGGTTTTACCGAATAGACAAAAGCCGCTCGCGGGAAACGGGAGGCACGGGCCTTGGGCTTTCGATCGTAAAGCACAGCGCAGCGTGGCATAAGGCCACGGTAAAGGCTGAAAGCACACCGGGAAAGGGTACCCGGATCAGCGTTATTTTTGACGGAAAGGGAGGGGAATGAACCCGTGGAATATATGAAAAAGCCGTTTGTGACAAAAGCTCAGCTTGAGGCGCTGGATAAGGACTTCCCGACGCCTTATTATCTTTATGATGAAAAGGCGATCAGGCAAAACGCGCGCAGGCTGAACGAGGCGTTTTCCTGGAACGAGGGATTCAAGGAGTATTTTGCCGTCAAGGCCACGCCGAATCCGGCAATCATGCGGATACTCCACGAGGAGGGCTGCGGCATGGACTGCTCGTCCCTCACGGAGCTGATGCTCTGCCAGCGAATCGGAATCGGCGGCAGGGATATCATGTTTTCCTCAAATGATACGCCGGCCGAGGATTTCCGGCTTGCGGACAGGATGGAGGCGATCATCAACCTTGATGACATAACTCATATCGACTTTCTTGAAAAAACCATAGGGCGGATACCCGAAACTGTTTCCTGCCGCTTTAATCCAGGGGGATATTTTGAAATTTCCAACACGATCATGGATTCTCCGGGCGACGCGAAATACGGCATGACAAAGCCCCAGATGTTTCAGGCCTACCGTATCCTGGCGGCAAAGGGCGCCAGGGAATTTGGCATCCACGCCTTTCTCGCCTCCAACACCTCCACGGACGACTATTATCCGACTCTTGCCATGCAACTATTCCGCCTTGCCGTGGAGCTCCATGAGGAGACGGGGGCCCACATCGGCTTCATCAATCTCTCCGGCGGTATCGGCATCCCCTACCGTCCGGACGGCCGGACGGCGGACATCATGGTGATCGGAGAAGCCGTCAGACGGGTCTACGAGCAGATCCTTGTCCCGGCGGGGATGGGAGACGTCAAAATCTTTACGGAACTGGGCAGATTTATGCTGGGGCCTTACGGCTGCCTGGTGACAAAGGCTATCCATCAAAAGCACATACACAAGGAATATATCGGCCTGGACGCCTGCGCATGCAACCTGATGCGGCCGGCCATGTATGGGGCCTATCACCACATCACCGTGGCGGGCAAGGAGGACGCGCCCTGCGATCACCTTTATGACATTACCGGGGGCCTGTGCGAGAATAATGATAAGTTTGCAGTGGATCGCTGGCTGCCTTATATCGCGCCGGGGGACTTCGTCATCATCCATGACACGGGCGCCCACGGTCACAGTATGGGGTATAATTATAACGGCAAGCTCCGCAGCGCGGAGCTGCTGCTGGGGGAGGATGGGCAGGTCACGATGATCCGCCGCGCCGAGACGCCGGAGGATTACTTCGTGACGCTTGAGTTCTGATCCCGGCATATGCCGATAATAAATGGAACAAGGACGGGGCGTGCCCCGTCCTGACGTTTTAATGCGGCTCAAAGCTTTTCAATATCAATGACCGAGACCTCAAAAGCCGTTTTTTCAATAGCGGCGCCGTCTATCAGCTTTATGTATCTGCGGCTTTGCATTCGCCCCTGCAGCGCAACCTTATCCCCAACCTGCCAGAGGCCGGCTTCGTGGGCCCGTATCCCCCAGCAGATGCAGGGCAGATAATCGGAGCGGCCGCAGCGCCGTCCCACCGCCAGCATCAGGTCGCAAATATCGCGCCCCATGGGGGTCGTACGAAGATTCGGAGGCTTGCACAGGGTTCCGGACAGTTCCACAAGATTCAGGTCGTCCCCGTCGTCGAAATAGATTTCCCGTGCGAAAACGGTTACTACAAGCTTTGCGCCGTCACCCCGCTTATTATTGAAGGAGCGCAGTTCTCCGGTGACATGGATGCGCGACGCCTCGCAGAGCTCCGCCGAGCTGAGCAGTGACGCCCTTGCCACGATGTTGAGCCTGTCTGTGGTTCCGGAAAGACGCCGGGTTTCGATGGGGAAGGTAAAAAATTTTTCGCCCCGGCTTTCATGTGAAAAAACGGGCGCCCCGGCCAGAACCCCGCGCAATTCCGCAAAATTTCTAATTCCAGTTTCGTACATGCCTTCTCCTCCGTAAGCTCGGGAGACAAAAACGCAAGAAGTCTCCCGCTGCCGTGATTTGTTTCCGATCCGCCTGCTCGCCGCGGGGCGGTTTTCGGATATAACAGCATATTCGAAAGAAGGCGGCTATATAACCTTGTACGAGTTCCTTTGGAGGCGTATAATACAGACGGCGGATTTTTTCCCCGCAGGCAAGCCAGATGAATTACAGAGCCTGGAACGCGTAATGCGCCCCAGGCCCTTAACGGAAATGAAAGAGGGATATCATGACGATTCAAGACATACTCGCCCGCTGCGACCATACGCTTCTGCGCGTGGACGCCGCCGGCGCGGAGATCAGGTCGCTTTGTGACCAGGCAATTAATTACGGCTGCGCTTCGGTCTGCATCCCGCCGTGCCACGTGGCCGGGGCAAAGCGGTATGTGGGCGACAGAATGAAGATCTGCACCGTCGCCGGTTTTCCCAACGGCTATAATACGTCCGGCATCAAGGCGGCGGAGGCTGCGGACGCAATAGCAAACGGCGCGGACGAAGTGGATATGGTGATTAATATTGCCATGGTCAAGGACGGGGTTTGGGGCGATGTGGCGGCGGACATAGCCGCCGTGAGGAAGGCGACGGCAGGGTATCTGCTTAAAGTCATTATCGAATGCTGCCTTCTGGAAGAGGAGGAAAAGCGCCGTCTTTGCAGGATTCGATAATGACTTTTAGCAAAT
>ENA-UOOR01002436-UOOR01002436.1-fermentation-metagenome-genome-assembly--contig:-NODE-2436-length-18759-cov-2.571589_pt1 | contig 18759 bp, 18 predicted proteins | sample MGYA00245780_ERZ724029 | MGnify/ENA primary metagenome ERZ724029 (study PRJEB28704, sample SAMN03018315) | fermentation metagenome | biome: anthropogenic terrestrial biome; feature: soil; material... | reverse complement strand
GCCATCCAAATAATAGGCCAAAGCAATTTTTTCCGAAGTTGCCTCAGCATGAAAATCCACAATAATATACGGCGTAATCTGCTCTATTTCTTTAATGAGCTTATCCATGGCCCGAAACGGACAATCAGCAGGCGGTATACCAATATATACCCTGCCCAACAAATTGACCACGGCTACTTTTTTATCACCGCAGGGCAAAACAGTATAGCCTCTGCCCGGAGTATTTTCAGACAAATTATAAGGCCTTATCAAGCGTTCGCTTTTAGCTATTATATTAAAAATATCTTTATTGTCCCAGGTATGGTTGCCCATAGTAATGGCATCTATGCCCAAATCCATAAACAAATTATAGGCTTTGCTGTGTATGCCCGTGCCGCCTGCAGAATTTTCCCCGTTCACTACCGTAAAATCTATATTATGTTCCCACTGTACCTTGGCCAAAACATGTTCCAGCATTTTACGGCCAGGGCTGCCGCTTATATCCCCTACGAATAGTATTTTCATAAAAATCTCCTGTCTCATCACATACAAAATCTGTTAAAATTATAGCACAAAAATAAAAAGGCGGCAAATGCCGCCCCTTTAAGTATTAACATTTAGTATTTAAATTATTAGTATTTAAATTATTAGAACATATAATCACAAAAAACATTTTGGTAATTACTTAGCATAATCCATTACTCTGGTTTCACGGATAAGTACTACTTTGATTTGACCGGGATAATCAAGCTCTGCCTCAATACGTTTAACAATATCCCTGGCCAAGCTTTCGGCAGTAAGGTCTGTAACCTTATCGGGTTTTACCATAATACGAACTTCACGGCCCGCTTGAATAGCATAGGATTTATCCACACCTTCAAAATCATTGGCTATTTTTTCTAATTTTTCCATACGTTTGATATAGGATTCCAAGGTATCCCTACGAGCACCGGGACGAGCCGCAGAAATAGCATCCGCCGCCTGTACCAAAGCAGCCTCAACGGTAACAGCCTCTATATCACCATGGTGAGCCATAATACCGTGAATAACTTCCGCCGATTCATGGTATTTTTTAGCAACGTCCGCACCGATGGTAACGTGTGGGCCTTCAACTTCATGGTCAATGGCCTTGCCTAAATCATGCAGCAAACCTGCACGTTTGGCCAAAGACACATCAACACCGAGTTCAGCAGCCATAACACCTGCCAAATGCGAAACTTCTATAGAATGGTTCAAAACATTTTGACCATAGCTGGTACGGAAGTGCAAGCGGCCAAGCATTCTGATAAGTTCGGGGTGCAAACCGTGCACTCCCGTATCGAAGGTTGCTTGTTCACCCTCTTCGCGTATTCTTTGATCTACCTCTTTTTGGGCTTTTTCCACCATTTCCTCAATACGAGCGGGGTGAATACGGCCATCGGCAATAAGCTTGGTAAGGGCAACTCTGGCTATTTCCCTACGAACAGGGTCAAAGCCTGATAAAATAACGGCTTCCGGAGTATCGTCAATGATAAGATCTATACCTGTTAAGGTTTCAAGGGTACGGATATTGCGCCCCTCACGGCCAATGATACGCCCTTTCATTTCCTCGTTTGGCAAAGGTACTACAGACACAGTGGTTTCAGCAACGTGGTCTGCGGCTACTCTTTGAATAGCTAAAGTAATGATCTCCCTGGCTTTCTTTTCACCATCTTCTTTGGCTTTGGCTTGCATTTCCTTGATCAACATGGCAGTTTCGTATTTCATTTCCTCTTCCACGCTTTTCAAGAGCATTTCTTTCGCTTCCATAGAACTTAAACCTGAAACGTGTTCCAGTTCCGCCTTCTTCTTTTCCTGTAATTCCTGGGTAGCTTTGCGAATATCTTCTATTTCGCCTTCACGGCGCAAAATATCCAGTTCTTTCTTTTCAATAGCCTCGATTTTTCTATCCAGGCTTTCTTCTTTTTGCATTATGCGGCGTTCCAAACGCACAACTTCATTGCGGCGTTCCTTGTTTTCCTTGTCTGCTTCACTGCGCATGCGGTGTATTTCTTCTTTTGCCTCAACCAACGCTTCACGTTTTGGCTTCGGCATCACGCTTTGCTTCCAGTAGAATACGGTTAGCTGATTCCGTAGCTGAACCAACTTTGGCTTCGGAAATTTTCTTATAGAAAAAATAACCTGCAACATAACCAATTAACATGCCAAGAACAGCAGTTATAATAATGTTTAACCAATCCATAGGCTTACCCCCTTTTTAGATTTTTCGTATAATTTTTAATTGATTAAATTTAAGTGTTATGAAAAAATAAATAGCCGAGCATATGCTCGACTTTTAGAAACCCCCTAAAGGTTATTAATCAGTTATACAGGTATAATAGGGTAATGGAATATTATGCTTAATAAAATCTACAAAAACACATACAACAACCCCTGTTAAAACCCATTTTTTTAATGTATTTCATCATATATTTAATGCTATATATGCAAAATTCATTGAACTGATTATATTCTAAAAGCCATCTATATAAAATTGCTATTATATCAATAACATATTTATTTTATTATTATTGCAAGGGCTTGTCAAGTAAAAGTCTGCTTACAAGTGCAGGCCTTAAGCTATAAAAAAGCTTTAGCAGGCTTTTTATAGCTTAAATTTTCAGAAAAATTTTGGCAAAAATAAATGCCCGAACCATATTCGGGCATAGTTTTTATTACTATTGTTTTTATTTTGCTTATTTTTATTTTATTTGTTTTTATTATTTAACATCACCAACACCAAAAATAATATTATGGCTGGCAAAAGCAGATTGTTTCACTTTTTCTTCCAATTCAGCACGAATCTGCGGGTTAGCTCTAAGATAAGCCTTGGCATTTTCCCTGCCCTGACCTATTTTTTCATCATTGTAAGCATACCAGGCACCCGCTTTGTTGACTATTTTCAATTCTGTTGCCATATCTAAAATAGTACCTTCTCTGGAAATACCCTCACCAAAAACAATATCAAATTCCGCCATTTTAAACGGGGGAGCAACTTTGTTTTTAACTATTTTTACTTTGGTACGGTTGCCTACGCTATCACCGCCTTGTTTTAAGGTATCGGAACGGCGTACGTCAATACGAATGGTTGCGTAAAATTTCAAAGCTCTGCCACCGGGAGTAACTTCAGGGTTACCGTATACAATGCCTACTTTTTCACGCAATTGGTTAATAAATACTATAGAGGCCTTAGACTTACTTACCACACCTGTAAGCTTCCTTAAAGCCTGCGACATCAGGCGTGCCTGCAAACCCACATGAGCATCACCCATTTCGCCTTCTATTTCTGCGCGTGGTACCAAAGCGGCTACAGAATCCACAACTACTATATCAACAGCACCGCTGCGCACCAAGGCTTCAGCAATTTCCAAAGCCTGCTCGCCCGTATCGGGCTGGGATACCAAAAGGTCATCCAAATTCACACCTATATTACTGGCATAGGTTGGGTCTAGCGCATGTTCCGCATCAATAAAAGCCGCTATACCACCCGCTTTTTGGGCTTCCGCCGCCATATGTAAAGCAACTGTGGTTTTGCCTGAAGATTCAGGCCCAAACACTTCAATTATCCTGCCGCGGGGAATACCACCCACACCAAGGGCAATATCCAGCGGCAAACAGCCCGTTGATATAACAGCTATACCGTTTCCCGCCGAGGAAGCACCCAAGCGCATAATCGAGCCTTTGCCAAACTGCTTTTCAATTTGCTGCAGCGCAACTTCCAAAGCATCATCTTTTTCCGACATTACCACACCTCCGAACATATGTTTGGTTCCATGCTCTGATTATAATCGAATTTCGTTTAAATTGCAATAGCAAAACAGCTTTTATTTTACTAAATAGTCGCCCGCCAGCTGCCAATAATGCTCTGCATGCCTTATATTGCTGTCGGCCCTTTCCTGTTCTATTTCTTTTACTACCTTAGCAGGCAGGCCCATAACCAGTGAATTAGACGGTATCACCTTGCCGGGCGGCACCAAAGAACCTGCGCCTATAATAGAGCCCTTGCCTATTACAGCGCCATCCAAAATGATTGCTCCCATACCGATAAGGCAGTTATCCTCAATAGTACAGCCATGGATGATAGCACCGTGGCCTATTGTAACATAATTACCTATTACAGTTGGCAAATTGTTATCTACATGAACCGCCGAGCAATCCTGCACATTGCTGTAATCTCCCATAGTTATGTTATTTACATCACCACGTAAAACCGCATTATGCCAAATACTGGTATTTTTTCCTAATTTTACCTTACCAACTACGGAAGCTGTGCTTGCTATAAAACACTCCCCCATAAATTGGGGCTCATTATTCAAATATTTTTCAACAGGCATTTTATTTCCCCCTTGAGTATCTTAATATTTCCGTTTGGCTAAATGAGATGCTACACCTTTGAGCACATTCACCGCATCACTTTTAGGCAGTTTGTCTATTTCCAACATGGCCTTTTTGATAAAGCGTTCAGCTATTTCTTCCGCATAATCTAAACCGCCTGCCTGATTCACCATGGCAATGATTTTTTCAATTTCCGCAGGATCTTCTTTACTATTTAAAATAAACTGTCCCAGCTTTTCCTTCCAATAGGAATTTTGTAAGCTGTATATAACAGGCAAGGACAGGTTGCCTTGACGCAAATCGCTGCCTACCGGTTTGCCTAAAACGCTTTCCTCCGAAACCATATCCAAAATATCATCGGTTATTTGGAAGGCCATGCCCAAATAATAGCCATAACGCCTTAATATACCTATTTGCTCATCGGAAGCGCCGCTCACACAGGCGCCGCATTCACAGCTTGTAGCAAAAAGCAGAGCTGTTTTGCGCTGGATCCTGTAAAAATAGTCCCTGATATTCTGATCTATACGGTAAGCATCCGCCAACTGCCTAAGCTCACCGCGGCACATTTCCAAAACAGTTTTATTAAAGGAATCTAAAATACGCAGGTCTTTATAATAAGATATTACCTGAAAAGAACGCCCAACTATAAAATCTCCTATATAAACGGCGGTTTTATTGCCGTACAAAGCATTTATGGTAGGCATTTTCCGCCTGGTATCCGATCCGTCTATAACGTCATCGTGGATAAGGCTGCTTGTATGAATGAGTTCCAAAGCCGCCATCAAGGGCAAAAGCTTTTCGATTTCACAGCCGTTCACCCTGGCAGCAGCAATAGCAAAAGAAGGGCGCACCCTTTTGCCGCCCGCCTTTAAAATATGCAAAGCTGTGGAAGATATTAAAGGATCCTCCGATACTACGGATTTCTCTAAGTATTGTTCAAATATTTTCAGCTGTTCCTGTATAATAAGGGTTTGTTGCATGTTTTTAAGAGCTTTGATATTACCTGCCCCTTTCCCAGAAAACTTGATTTATAAGGATTTGCTTACAGTATTGGATTTAGGCATACCGAAGCAATTCAATAAAGGTTCCAAAACCAAAAGCCTTAAATCAGCGGCTAATTTGGCGGGAAGCATTGCCAAATAGCTTTCACAGTTTTCCAAATAATTCGGTTTGAGATTCAGCTTTTCCTTGATCAAACCCTGCATTATTCCACTGTAATAACCAAAACCGGCCATGGCCTCTTTAGCTTCACCCTCCAAGCCTGCCAGAGTAGCACCGATCAAGCCTGCCAAAGCAGGTAAATGCGCATATTCACCGCTTATTTCCTCTAAGCGCTCCTCAAGCGGGACAAAACCTCTTTCCGACCATTTAAGTTTTCCGTTTCTGGCTTCGTTCATTCTGCAAATCACATCACCCAAAGCATCCAGCCAAGTACTTAAATCATTTTTTATCATGGCTTCATAAGCTTTGGCAAAAAGATAATCACCTATCAAAATCGGGTATTGATAATCCTCTTTTTCACCAACAGGTGGAACCTGATTATGTACCTGCTGCGCCAAATAGGTAAACTGCACCACCTGAGAGGCGCCATAAATACGCTTAAGTGCATTATCTGTACAACTATCCATAGGTAGGTTAGGTATCAGCACCAGGGAAATCAAATAATCCTTGTCCAACCAGCTCAAATACAGCTGCTGCTTAAGCGGTATATTCCGCACATAACGTTCATAATCCTCAGCAATAAAACTTTTTGCTATCATCAGTTGCTGCAATGCTTTAGCTTTCATCACACATTCCCTTCACACACTAAAATTTTACTTTACTTTGTAAGTTCTTCCCCAATCCGCTTTTTCGTCCATTCAGTTATTTCCTCTACAGGTATTTCCATAGTTTCACCTGTAGCGCGTATTTTAACTTCTACCACACCCTTAGCCAAGGATTTGGAGCCAACCACTATCCTTAAAGGATAGCCTATTAAATCCGCATCGTTGAATTTAACACCCGGACGTTCTTTGCGGTCATCTATCACTACTTCCACTTTGGCACGCAGAAGCTCATCATAAATTTTTTTGGCAGCTGCGGTAAGTGCTTCATCCTTATCGTTAACAGGTATAACTACTACCTGGTAGGGAGCCACCGCCATAGGCCAAATGATACCGTATTCATCATTGGATTGCTCTATAACAGCCGCCATAGTACGCCCTACACCAATACCGTAACAGCCCATTACTGCGGGACGTTCCACGCCTTCCTCATCCGTATAATTGGCCTCCAGAAGGCGGCTGTATTTATCATGCAATTTAAATATCTGGCCAATCTCAATACCGCGGGCACCCTGCAAAACCCCACCGCAATGAGGACATTTTTCGCCCGCCGTTACCTCACGGATATCCGCAACTTTATCTATTACAAAGTCGCCTCTTTGATAATTGACATTGAGTAGGTGATAGCCTTCCTCATTGGCGCCCGTAACATAGTTATACATCAATGGCACTTCGCAATCCGCTATTATTTCTATACCTTTAATGCCAACAGGGCCAAGGTAACCTGCTTTGCCGCCGAATTTTTCCACAGTTTCATCGCTTGCCATACTTAATTCCAAACAACCTAAAAGGTTTTGCAGTTTGACTTCGCTAACGTGGCGGTCGCCCCGTAAAAGCACCAGTACAGTTTTATCGTCTGCCTGATAATACATGGTTTTTACCACTGTGCTTGTGGGCAAGCCCAAAAAATTGGCTACATCCTCCACGGAAGCGCAGTTGGGCGTGGCAACTTTTTGGGTTTCGCCAAAAGCCTCTTTCTCACAAGCACCGGCAGGTACGGAAGCAATTTCCACACTGGCGGCGTAATCACAGGTATCACAATAAACTATAGCACTTTCGCCCGTATCCGCTATAGCCATGAATTCGTGGCTGCCGCTGCCGCCAATGGCACCGCTATCCGCTTCTACAGGACGGAATTTTAAACCACAACGTTTGAAAACATTAGTATAGGCCTCATGCATCCTTTGGTAGGTTTTATCCAGCCCCGCCTCATCACGGTCAAAAGAATACATATCCTTCATCATAAATTCCCTGCCCCGCATCAAGCCAAAACGAGGGCGGCGTTCATCACGGAACTTAGTTTGGATCTGGTATAAGCTTAAAGGCAGTTGTTTATAGGAACGCACATCTTGCTTGAAGGTCATGGTAATGGCTTCCTCATGGGTGGGGCCAAGGCAGAAATCACGGTCATGCCTATCCTTCACCCGCCATAATTCGGCACCATAAACATCCCAGCGTCCTGAAGCTTGCCACCATTCGGCAGGCTGTACTATAGGCATAAGCAATTCCTGGCCGCCTGCCGCATCCATTTCCTCCCTGATTATATTCATGATTTTGCGCATAGTCCGCCATGACATCGGTAAATAGGTATACATACCCGAAGCGACCTTTCTGATCATACCCGCACGCAGCATCAATTTGTGGCTTTCAATTTCCGCCTCCGCAGGTACTTCACGCAAAGTAGGCGCGTATAAATTTGTAGCTCTCATTTTCTTTCCTCCATTGTTCTTGGTTTATAATAATTTTTGAATTTCCTCCAAAAGCCTGTCCACCAGTTCTTCAGCCTTATATTTACCAACAGGCTTGCCTTTGGCAAAAATCAATCCTTCGCCTATACCGCCTGCAATACCTATATCCGCCTCCCTGGCTTCACCCGGTCCATTTACCACACAACCCATTATCGCAACTTTTAAGGGCTTTTCAATATTCAAGGCATCTACCTTTTCTTCTATTTCCGTTGCCAAGCTTATCATATCTATTTTGGTTCTGCCGCAAGTAGGACACACTATATACTCCAAACCCTGTTTATACAAGCCAAATGCACGCAAAATCTCTTTAGCTACAAATATTTCCTCCACGGGGCTTGCCGCCAGCGAAACACGCATAGTATCGCCCAGGCCTTCACCTAATAAAGCGCCTATGCCTACAGCGGATTTGATACTGCCCCGTCTTGCCGTACCTGCTTCGGTAACGCCTATATGAAAAGGATATTCCGTATATTCGGCAAGCTTGCGGTAAGATTCCAGCATCAGCGGTACATTAGAGGCTTTCAGTGATACTTTTATTAAATCGAAACCCGTTTTTTCCAAAATATCTATTTGCTTTTTGGCGCTTTCCACAATGGCCTCGGTAGTAACGCCACCGTATTTTTCTAATAAAGCCGCTTCCAAAGAACCGCTGTTCACGCCTACCCGTATGGGAATATTTTTGGCCTTGGCGGCAAGTGCCACTTTGTGCACCCTAGCTTCCGAGCCTATATTACCCGGGTTCAGCCTTAAACCGGCTACGCCGGCTTCAATTGCTCCCAAAGCCAAGTGATAATCGAAATGGATATCGGCTATAACGGGCAGGGGGCTTTTTCTTAAAATCAGGGGCAGTGCCGAAAGGGCTTCGACATCGGGAACCGTTACCCGCACTATTTGACAGCCCACCATATTAAGTGCTTGAATTTGCGCAAGCGTAGCCTTAACATCCGCTGTTGGCGTATTTGTCATAGACTGTATGCTTACAGGTGCATCACCGCCCACCGCCACATTATCTATATAAATTTTTTTGGTTTTACGCCTTTTTGTATTTACCACTTGCTTAACCGCCTATCAATTTTATTATATCGTTATAGGTAATAAGCACCATTAAGCCCAATAATACCATCAAACCCACAAAATTCATAAAGCCTTCTTTATTAGGATCAATCGGCTTGCCGCGTATGCCCTCGATAGCCAGGAAAAGCAAACGGCTGCCATCCAAAGCAGGAAAAGGCAAAAGGTTGATAATACCCAAGTTTATGCTTAAAATGCCCGCAAATAAGAACAGGTACATAAAGCCTACTTCAGCATAATCACCAACCATACCAACCATGCCCACAGGCCCTGCAACTTCCACTTTCATTTGGCCTGTAGCCATTTGATAAAGTGATACCAATAAAAGCTTGCTGAAATTATAAGTTTGCACACAACCAAGCTTAACGGATTCTATAATATTTACTTTATCCACACTTTGGGTAATGCCCAAAATGCCATAACCCACCTGTTCATCCAAAACAGGGGTAACTTCCGTATTATAAGTGCTGCCGTCTCTTTCCATAACCAGGTTCAATTCCTTGCCCGCATTTTGCCTAATCATCTCTACCGCTTCCAGCCATTCGGAAACCACTACACCATCAATTTGAGAAATTCTATCACCCGTTTCGATACCTGCGGCTGCAGCAGGCTTGTCTGCCATTACCTCACCTATAACAGTGCTTTGGCTAGGCACACCAAAATACATATAAGCCACCATAAAAAAAATGATCGCAAAAATAAAATTCATGGCAGGGCCTGAAAAAACCACAGCCATCCTTGCCAAAACCGATTTTTGGCAAAAAGCATTGGGTTCTTCCGAGGCTTCATCTTCACCGTTCATTTTAACATAGCCGCCTATAGGAAAAATACGCAAAGAATATTTGGTTTCCTTGCCCTTCCATTGAACTATTTTAGGGCCCATGCCCAAGGAAAATTCCTCCACAAAAATACCGTTCAGCTTTGCTACCGCAAAATGACCGAATTCATGAGTTAAAATCAAAACACATAAAATGATTATGGTATAAACTATACTCATCTATACACTCCTTTATATGCTTTTGCCTGCGCCCTGGCAGCTTCATCAACCGCCAAAACAGTATCCAAGTTCTTTATATAAATTGTCCAGTGTTTAGACATCAATTCTTCAACGCCTCTGGGTATATCCCAAAAACCTATTTCACCCTTCAAAAACCGCCACACCAAAACTTCATTTACTGCATTCAGCACTATGGGGTTGCTTTCGCCTATCATGCCGGCTTGCTTAGCCAGCTTAAGACAGGGAAAACGGTTTTCATCAGGCTCGCTGAAAGTAAGCTGACTTATTTTTGCAAAATCAACTTCAGGCAGTTCGTTTGCCCACCTTTCCGGGTAAGTGAGCGCATATTGAATAGGTACCCGCATATCGGGCAAGCCCATATGGGCAAGCACCGCACTGTCATTATAACGTACCATGGAATGAATGATACTTTGTGGGTGGATGACTACATCTATATTTTCATATGGCACATCAAAAAGCCAGCGTGCCTCAATTATTTCCAAACCTTTGTTCATAAGGGTTGCACTATCTATAGAAATTTTAGGCCCCATATTCCAGGTTGGGTGTTTAAGAGCTATTTCAGGTGTTACCGCCTTAAGGGCAAACATATCAGCATCCCTAAAAGGGCCGCCCGAAGCCGTTAAAACCAAGCTTTTAATCCCATTATGCCCCTGCATACATTGCCAGATCGCTGAATGCTCACTATCCACAGGCAATATGCGCACACCTTTTTCTTTAGCCAACTGGGTAACTATAGCACCTGCTGCTACCAATACCTCTTTATTGGCTAAAGCTATATCCTTGCCTGCCTCGATAGCTCGAAAAACGGGCACAAGGCCTGCCAGCCCTGAAATGGCGGCAACCACTATATCCGCCTCGGCCATGGTTGCGGCGGCTAATACGCCTTCCTCACCACACATTAGTTCACCCTTGTAATTCGGTAGGGCATCTTTTAATTCTTTATAAAAACATTCCTCACGAATGACCGCAAGCTTAGGCCCATATTTGATTATCTGCTGTGCTAAAAGCTCCCAGTTGGAACCGCCAACCAAAGCGTCCACCGCAAATTCTTCACTGAACCAATCACACACTTCCAGGGTTTGACGCCCAATAGAACCCGTACTGCCCAAAACCGCCAAATGCTTCATTAATTAGAACTCCTTACCCATGCCCTTATTTTACGGGCTTTATTATATCTTTATTATCTTTGGATGCTCTGAATATACCAAGTATTAGCACCAATAAAATAGGCCCCGCAATCAAACCTATAACACCGAACATTTGCAAACCTATAAAAATTGCCGCCAAACCCGCAAGCGGATGCAAGCCTATATTTTGCGAAACTATTTTAGGTTCCAACACCTGCCTGCTTACGGTAATAACAGCATAAATAATAATAAGGCCTATGCCAAGCTTCATATTACCCGAAATCAAGGATAAAACTGCCCAGGGGATAATTAAAGTACCTGGACCAAGTACAGGGATTATATCAAAAAGACCTGTTAACAAGCCCATAGTAAAAGCATATGGTGTACCTAAAATCAAAAAGCCAATCGTGCATAGCACCATGGTAATGCTCATAACAGTTATTTGTGCCCTAAAATAACCGGAAAAAGCCTTCGTAGCATTACTGTAGGTATCCACCACTTGATTACGTTTTGAGGCAGGGAAAAGGCCGGCAAAACGCCGAAGCAGTTTATCCTTATCCTTAATAAAGAAATAAGTGCCCAAAATAGTAACTATAACAATAAGCACCAAGGAGGGCGTGAACATTAAAAAGTTTAACAGGCTGTTCAAAAATTGGTTGGTCCATTCCGAAAAAGCATCAATGAGCTTTTGCAGCGATTCCTTAATGGTATTTATATCGGCAACATTAAGCAGTATGAAATTATAAATATTGTTCATAAAATGAGTAACGGCATCCACATATTGCTGCAGATCAGGTATCCTATCGATCATTTTGGCTATTTCATTGATAAGCCTTGAAATCAATGCACCTATAATTACAATAATAGCTATTAAAGTAAGCAAAACTACATTTAAAGCAGCCCAAGTACGCGACATTTTAAGCTTTCTTTCCAATAAGCCCACCAAAGGCTCCAAAAGAGCTGAAAGCACAAATGCTAAAATAAAAGGCAAAAGAATAGGCCCGATAAAGGCGGCAAACCTGCCCAAAACGGGAAGCACATAATCACCCAAGATGTAAACAGCCAAAAGAGCGGCCAAAACTGTAATAGAAAACTTTAGCCAATAATTTAGTTTATCCCGTTCAATATATTTCACTTATATTCCCCCTCTGCCAATACACAAAATAATTTCATAGGCATAATAAATAAAAGGAGCTATTAAAATTATACTGTCAAAGCGGTCTAAAATACCACCGTGTCCCGGCAAAAATTTGCCCGCGTCCTTAACACCTGCCCAGCGTTTAAGCCAGGATTCCAAAAAGTCGCCTATTTGCCCTAAAACAGAGCATAAAAAAGCTATAACTAAAATAGCAGCCATAGGATAATCTAAAATAAAATAATTATATAAAGCAATTACGGCAACACAAGTAACCAAACCACCTATAGCACCCTCCCAGGATTTTTTAGGGCTTATGGCAGGCATGATCTTATGCTTGCCAAAGAGCATACCAAAAGCATAGGCACCTGTATCCGTAGCCCAAGCTATTAAAAAAGTTAACAAAATAAGCCAAAAACCATCCGGCAATTGCCTTATAGCTATAAGATGGCTAAAGCTCCAGGAAACATAAAGCATACCGCACACAGCCATAGTGAAACTGGGAAAAGGGGCTTTATTAAAAAGCACCAAGGCAAGTGCTATGGCAACACCAAGCATATTGGCATCGTAATAGGCTATTGCCACAAAAATAAAAGTGATGATTATCATCAGCCAAAAAGGCTGGTAAATATCCTTTCCCTGTACCATTGCCGTATATTCCTTAATAGCTACTATAATAACCCCCGCTACCACGGCAGGCCAAACCAAACCACCCAAATACATGGTAATGAGCAGAAATGGTACAAACAGCATAGCACTAAGAAATCTTTGCTTAAGCATATAAACCTCCCAAATAGGAACAGCTAAACCTTACCGAAACGACGCTGCCGTTTTTGATAATGCGAAATTGCGGCAATAAGCTCATTTTTATCAAAATCCGGCCAATAAATATCTGTATAATAAAATTCACTGTAAGCCAACTGCCATAACAAAAAATTAGAAAGCCTTTGTTCGCCTGAGGTACGAATAAGCAAATCAGGATCAGGCAAGCTGCTGGTACTGAGCCTTTTAGCAAAGCATTCCTCATTGATATTGCAAGCTTTAAGCTTACCCTGCTCAACCTCTTCGGCAATTTTTTTTGCGGCCTCCACTATATCCCAGCGGCCGCCGTAATTCAAGGCTATATTAAAAATAAGGCCTGTGTTTTCTTTAGTATCTTTAACTGCTTTTTCCACTGCCATACGAGCTTCTTTCGGCAGCAAATTAAGATCACCCAGGATTTTCACTTGTACATTTTTATTTTTAAGCTTAGTTAGCTTTTGTGCAGCAAAATCCTTAAGCAGCTTCATTAAAAGACTTACCTCAGCTTGGGGACGCTGCCAGTTTTCCGTGGAAAAAGCAAAAACCGTAAGTATTTTCACACCCAAATCATCGCAGGCTTCCACAATATTCTCAACCGCCGTCATGCCCTGATAATGGCCCGCAGTACGCGGTAAATTACGCTTTTTGGCCCAACGCCCGTTGCCATCCATGATAACGGCAATATGGGTTGGGATATTTGATTTATCAAAAGCCAAAGCTTCCTCAACTTTATGGTTAGGGGATTTGGCTTTCTGCCATAGCTTTTTCACAGTAAGCCTCCTTAAGTAAGCGTATCAAACCATAAAAAACCACACACTCTATATCATACACTATTTTTAATGATTTAGCTATTTTTTTATAAAAATATCTTAAAATAACAGCTTCACACTAGCATATTTTAAAAAATATTCTAAAATAATAAAAAACACATGAAAACGAAACTGTTTTATTAGCGTCAAATCACCTAATGATATACTGCTTGAAAAGTTTTATTTTGAAATAAAAAACCCCCTCGTACGAGGGGGTTTTATGTAGTAATCCACTGCTTATTTTTCAATAATAGCACCCACAGGGCAAGTTTCTACACAAGCACCGCATTCTACACATGCATCGGTGATTACGTAGATATCACCTTCGTTGATGGCTTCACTGGGGCATTCTGCCTTGCAAGCACCACAAGCCAAGCATTCATCAGTAATTTTATACATTAAGAGCACCTCCTTTCGGTTCATCTAAATATCGCAATTTTATTTAAGAAAAGAAAAACTAAACTTCCATGATTTCTTTTTCTTTTTTGGCAAGCACTTCATCCACTTTATTAATGGATTTATCGGTAAGCTTTTGAGCATTATCTAAAGCTTCTTTAAGCTCATCTTCATTAACTTCCTTTTTCTTTTCGGCAGCCTTGATTTTATCATTTAAGTCCCTGCGAATATTACGTATAGACACACGAGCATCTTCTGTCTTTTTCTTCACCTGTTTTACCAGTTCCTTACGGCGTTCTTCAGTAAGCTGAGGAATAGTAATGCGTAAAACCGTACCGTCATTATTGGGATTTAACCCCAAATCAGATTTCAAAATAGCCTTTTCGATCAAACCAATGGTATTTTTATCCCAAGGCTGAATCATAAGCGTACGGGCATCCTGCACGGAAATACTTGCGGTTTGATTGATCGGCGTTGCTACTCCGTAATAATCCACTGTAACTTTGTCTAAAATTGAGGGATTAGCACGGCCTACACGCAAGGTCGCAAAATCCTGACACAAAATGGATAAAACCTTTTCCATCCTATCCTCGCCATCCAGCATAATATCTTCTATTACTGTCATTATTCGCACCCCCCTATAGTTGTTCCGATTTCTTCACCTAATACTGCACGAGCAATATTACCTTCAACATTGATATTGAATACTACCAAAGGAATAGCATTATCCTTACAAAGTGATGCGGCTGTGGAATCCATTACCTGCAACCCCTTGTTCAGAACATCCATATAGCTCAAATGCGCAAACTTTTTGGCATCCGAGCACTTAACGGGATCGGCATCGTATACGCCGTCCACTTTTTTAGCCATTAATATAACTTCCGCTTCCATTTCGGCGGCGCGCAGCGCAGCCGCTGTATCCGTGGAAAAATAGGGATTACCGGTACCTGCGGCAAAAATAACTACCCTGCCTTTTTCAAGGTGGCGGATAGCACGGCGGCGAATATACGGTTCGGCAAACTGACGCATTTCCACCGCTGCCTGTACTCTGGTAACAACCTCCAGATTTTCCAAGGCATCCTGCAAAGCAAGTGCGTTCATAACTGTAGCCAGCATACCCATATAATCTGCGGTAGCACGATCCATCCCTTTGGCCGAACCTGCTATACCACGCCAAATATTGCCACCGCCAACAATAAGCGCAAGCTCTACGCCCATATTATGAACTTCCTTGATTTGCTGAGCAACCGAAAGTATAGTTTGCGGGTCTATGCCATAACCAACATTTCCTGCTAAGGCTTCTCCGCTTAATTTTAAAATGACTCTTTTGTACTTAAGCTCCTGCAACCCACGCCACCACACTTTCTATTAAATTATTTTTGGGTCATCTTAGCTACTTCGGCAGCTAAATCATCCTGACGTTTTTCAATGCCTTCGCCTACTTCAAAACGGGCAAAACGACGAATAGAAATATTTTCCCCAATTTTGGAGATTTTGGCATTGATAAGATCTTTTACAGTCATATCAGTATCTTTAATAAAAGCCTGCTCCATAAGGCATACTTCCTTAAAGTATTTTTCAATACGGCCTTCTACCATCTTGTCCACAATCTTTTCAGGTTTGCCTTCGTTCAAAGCCTGCGCACGCAAAACTTCTTTTTCATGATTTATTTTATCCTGGCTCACTTCTTCACGAACTACGAATTCAGGCTTCGCCGCGGCTATCTGCATTGCTATATCACGGCAAAGTTCTTTGTATTCAGGGGTTTTTGCCACAAAGTCGGTTTCGCAATTCACTTCAACCAATACACCAATACGGCCACCGCCATGGATATAGCTTTCTACAATGCCTTCAGCAGCAATACGGCCTGCTTTTTTAGCTGCGGCCGCCAAGCCTTTTTCTCTTAAAAAGTCAATGGCTTTTTCCTTATCACCACCGGTTTCGGCAAGCGCTTTTTTGCAATCCATCATACCGGCACCAGTACGTTCACGCAATTCTTTTACATCTGCTGCACTTATCATCTAAATATCCTCCTAATATATAAAATATATTTTTGCCTGATTCAAGAAAAGAGGTAGGGACGAGGTTTTCCTCCCTACCTCTTTTAAAAGGTTCTTATGCTTCTGCTTTATCAAGTTCGGCTTCAGCTTTAGCAGATTCTTCAGCTATTTCGTGAACAGCTGCGGCATCAACAGCTGCTTTGGCCATAGACATACCCTGATTAGCTTCAATGATGGCATCTGCCATTTTACCGGTTAGTAATTTTACCGCACGGATGGCATCGTCATTACCGGGGATAGGATAATCTATTTCATCGGGATCACAGTTAGTATCCACGATAGCTACAATGGGAATATGCAAACGACGGGCTTCCGCAACCGCAATGCGTTCTTTGCGGGGGTCTACAATAAATATAGCACCGGGAAGTTTACGCATATCCTTGATACCGCCAAGAAAACGTTCCAATTTAAGTTTCTGGCCGCACAACTGGGAAACTTCCTTTTTGGGCAACAGCTCAAAGGTACCGTCTTCTTCCATGCGTTCCAATTCACGCAAACGGTTGATCCTTTGCTGAATGGTACCAAAGTTGGTAAGCATACCACCCAACCAGCGTTCATTTACAAAGTACTGGCCTGCACGAAGTGCTTCTTCCTTGATTGCTTCCTGAGCTTGTTTTTTTGTACCTACAAAAAGTACAGCTTTACCTTCAGAAGCCACTTCTTTAATAAAGTTATAGGCTTCATCAACCTTATGAACGGTTTTTTGCAAGTCGATAATGTAAATGCCGTTCCTTTCGGTAAAGATGTAGCGACCCATTTTAGGGTTCCAGCGACGGGTTTGGTGGCCAAAATGTACACCGGCCTCCAAAAGTTGTTTCATAGAGATTACTGCCATTTTATTTCCTCCTTTTGTTTTGCCTCCAACAAACTCAACTGGTTATTGCAGCTTGCGCCACGGGCAATAACCATCCTTTGCCGTGAGTGATAATAAACCACAATTTAGTATAGCAAACAAAAATATTTTTTGCAACCATATTATATTTGAATTTCGAGCTTTTTAACATTTTACCCTTATTTTAGGAAAAAAACCCGAAAATAAATACGATAATTCAAAATTTTATAGAATAAATCTGCTCATATCTTCATTTTGTGCTAACAGGGAAAGCTTGCTTTCCACATAAGCTTTATCTATATCCACATTTGTCAAAGCAGCATCCGGAGCCTGATACAACAAATCCTCCAGCACTTTTTCCAAAATTGTGTAAAGCCTGCGGGCGCCGATATTCTCGGTAGCACTATTTACCTGCTGGGCTATTGCAGCCATAGCACCTATGCCGTCTTCCGTGAAATGTATATCTACACCATCTGCTTGTAAAAGCGCTACATATTGCTTGACCAAGGAGTTTTGGGGTTCTAAAAGGATACGGCGAAAATCTTCTTCCGTTAAGCTTTCCAATTCCACCCTAATGGGAAAACGACCCTGCAATTCGGGAATAAGATCAGAAGGTTTGGCCACATGGAAAGCACCTGCCGCAATGAACAGCATATAATCGGTTTTCACGGGGCCGTATTTGGTCATTACGGTAGAACCTTCAACTATAGGTAAAATATCCCTTTGCACGCCCTCGCGCGAAACATCCTGCCCACCGCCGGTATGGCCGCTCCTTACCGCTATTTTATCTATTTCGTCAAAAAAGATGATGCCGGATTGTTCAGCCCTTTCGATACCACGTCCGGTAGCTTCGTCCGTATCTATAAGCTTCACGCATTCCTCCTGAATCAAAATTTTTCTGGCCTCCGCCACGGTAAGCTTGCGGCGTTTGGTTTTTTTAGGCATCAGGCCGCCAAACATTTCCTGAATATTGATGCCCATTTCGTCCATGCCGTTTATGGAACCTATAGGCATAGATTGCTCTTCTACTTCTATTTCTACCAAATGGTCTTCCATATAGCCCATGGCAAGCAGTTCCTTTACTTTTTGACGGCGGGTTTTGGCTTCCTCCGCCTCCACCTGAGAAGTTTCCCTGGTGTATTCATCGTCGTCATCATCCCTAACCCCTCCGAAAAATAGCTCCATGGGATTGCGGTTAACTTTTTTATCCTTGCGGCCTGCGGGAGCCAAAAGATCCAACAGCCTTTCCTCCGCGGCGGCTTCGCCCTGCGGGCGCACTTTTTCCATTTGCTCGTTTTTGACCATGCGGATGGCTATTTCCGTTATATCCCTAACGATGGACTCAACATCCCGCCCCACATAGCCAACTTCTGTAAACTTTGTGGCCTCAACTTTTAAGAAAGGAGCTTGCACAAGTTTAGCTAAGCGACGGGCTATTTCGGTTTTGCCCACACCTGTGGGGCCTATCATAATAATATTTTTGGGCATTATTTCGTCCTGAATAGCGGTACCCAAGCATTTGCGGCGATAACGGTTTCTTAAGGCCACCGCCACACAACGTTTGGCATTATCCTGGCCGATGATGTATTTATCCAGCTCGGCAACTA
>ENA-UOOR01002434-UOOR01002434.1-fermentation-metagenome-genome-assembly--contig:-NODE-2434-length-18768-cov-4.044408_pt1 | contig 18768 bp, 23 predicted proteins | sample MGYA00245780_ERZ724029 | MGnify/ENA primary metagenome ERZ724029 (study PRJEB28704, sample SAMN03018315) | fermentation metagenome | biome: anthropogenic terrestrial biome; feature: soil; material... | reverse complement strand
TAATTTGAAATGTCAGCAAATTTATATAAATTTTATATAATAATTAATAATTCAGTAAATATATTTATTTTGAATTATTTTGAAAATTGTAGTTAAATAACCCTGATTTTTAGCTTGATTATTGAAATGTTACCTGTGATTATTTAGAATAATTTTAACTAGATTTGAGGGGGGTGTGATACGATGGCACAACAGATTCTATGTGAAGTCAATAACTGCACGTATTGGGGTTCAGGAAACAAATGTACTGCAGAGGCTATTTACGTTGTTAGTCAAAAAGGTCAGCGGGCATCCAATAGTGAAGAAACAGGATGCAAAACATTTACACCTGAAGAGCATTAAGGCCGGTAGAAGCCGGAGCGCAAGAGAAAAAGTGTTAGATTGACGACAATCAATCTAACACTTTTTTGCTTTGCGTTAATGTATGCTACGGAGGATGTTTTCAAATGTCGTAATTGGTCATATCTATTTTGTCTTTCTTGAACAATAGGGTATGTGTATTTTTTACCTTTTTCCATATATTATCCAATGAGGGATACCAACTACTCTATAGATATGAAAATAGCAAGCCTTTCTTCGTCACCAATATAGCACTAACGCTAAACTACAACACCCACCTTCTTTCAAAACGATGCGGATATTATCTGGTGTATATTTCGCTTCAAACTTCGTTGTAATTCCAGCAGAAGAAATAAGTTTTTGGACTTCATCTTGATTGGAAAGCTGTGCAGCGTTTTTAAGATCATGTGCAAATTGATCAGAGCCCTCAATTTTCTCTGTCAATAATTGCGCTTGTTGCATAATTGTTTGCATCCCTCTTGCTGATGTCTTTAATTTTATGGTATTAATAGGCGGATAAGGGCTTGTTGTCGGGGTAGGCATGGCAAGTTGTCTAGGGACATGATGGGGTGTAGGTAGGATAGACATTCCCCAATTTGGATAATGGTTATAAACATAATACGGATAAGGATTGTAATACAGCGGATTTCCTCCCATCCATTTGCTAATATCTTATGTATCTTATGTAGTTACATAACGTTTTGTGTGAGGCTGTTCTTCTTTCAAGACGGAGCATAAGGTATAGATAATGATTTGCATAAAAGGGAATTAAAGAAAAAAATAGAATAAGTAATAGATATTGAGAAAAGGGGGTTATTGCATGAATCGTTTAAATTTAATTACATTGGGTGTAAAAAGTATGGTTGAGTCGCTTGCATTTTATCGTGAAGGGCTTGGTTTTGAGGTGGTTGTCTATGGAGATGAAACAAATCCTGATGTGATTTTTTTCAATAATGGAGGAACAAAAATTTCTCTATTTCCTATAGAACGATTAGCAAAGGATATAAATGAAGAAAACCCACCAAAAATAGGCACCGACTTTACGGGCTTTACGCTTGCCTATAATGGAAAATCTAAAGAAGAAGTCGATGATATCTTTTCACTAGCAAAAAAAGCTGGAGCAAACATTGTGAAAGAGCCTGAAACGGTGTTTTGGGGAGGGTATAGTGGTTATTTCCAAGATCCCAACGGCTATTATTGGGAAGTGGCATATGGCGATATGTGGGAATTTGATGAAACAGATATGTTAATTATTAAATAATAAATAGCGTGCGTAAAAATTTAACTAGTTTACAGAGGAGTTGATATGGTGCAGCAACCATTTTGGGAAAACGAGTACTTAGCAGATACGCATTTTGCCTTTGGTAATCCTAGTGAGGAAGTAGTTGAATGGGCAAAAAAATTACCAGCGGATGCACGCATTTTAGATATAGGATGTGGCGATGGTAGACATGCCGTCTATTTAGCACAGCTGGGGTTTAAGGTAGAAGCCATTGATATTTCAGAGGCAGGTATTGCTAAAATAAATAGATACAAAGCGTTGCACCAATTACATAATTTGCAGGCAGACGTTCAAGATATTACTACATATCAGTTTAGCGATACTTATGATTGCATCATTTCACATGGCCTATTTCATTTTTTAGCGCGCGAAGATTGGCATCGTATTATTCAGTTAATGCAAGAGTATACAAAAATAGAGGGCATCAATATTATTACTGTATTTACAGACGAAGTTGACATTCCAGAAGATTTAGCACCGTTTGTTAAAGGCATATGTCAAGAGGGGGAGATTAGAGAATTATACGAGCAATGGTCCATTGCATTTTATCGCTCCTATCAATTTGAAGATCAGCACGAAAATAATATAAGACATTGTCACGCAGCCAATAAACTAGTCGCTATAAAAAGAGCATTGTAAATACAGTGATAGTTTTACTTTAGGTTAATTTTGGGTTTATTTCTTAGCTGAAGTATTGAATACACCAATTTTGTTAAGGATAACAAAAGAGGAGGTGTGATACGATGGCACAACAGATTTTATGTGAAGTCAATAACTGCACGTATTGGGGCTCTGGAAACAAATGTACGGCAGAAGCTATTTACGTTGTAAGTCAAAAGGGTCAGCAGGCATCCAATAGTGAAGAAACAGATTGCAAAACATTTACACCTGAAGAGCATTAAGGACGGTAGAAGCCGGGGCACAAGAGAAAAAGTGTTAGATTGATTGAGATCAATCTAACACTTTTTGCGATGGCGGAAGTTTTCTAATGTCGTAATTGGTACATATCTATTTTGTCTCTCTTGAACAATAGGGTATGTGCATTTTTTACTTTTTCCTCTACATAATCCAATGAATAATTGCCAAATGCATCCGTTAAGTCACCAATGGCGCGCGATAAATTATCAATCACAGGAATTAATGTATCAAGCTCCATCGGTTCTCTCCTAGTGTTCATCTCATCCATAATTTCGTGAGCAAGATGTTGAATTATTCGTAGGCGTTTGTTTTCAGCTTGCATCATATCCTCCTTTAAACATCAACTTTTTATCCTCAATAAATATATGAAGGTCGTTTACAGTTCATGAGTGATTACTTTCGCTCGAAGCTCCCATAACGAGACAAGTAAAAAGCCAGACTTCATCAAAGTGAATGGAGTCTGGCTTTGTTTTTTAGTATTGAAATGTAACGCGAACAGCTGCACTAATCGTTAGTTGACCTTGCTCAATGGGCGTTGTCATGGATGAATCAGCCATTGCCATTGATTTATAAAGCACAGGGGCATGATCGTTTTCTTCGACGATTTCAATCGGTTGTGGCTGTACAGATAAGTGCATCGTTTGCGCGATTGTTTTCGCCTTCATTTGTGCATTATGAAGTGCTAAGCTGAGAGCTTGCTGATAGTATTCATCCGCATGGTCTATTTTAAATTGGATGGAGGAAATCCGATTTGCTCCATTTTCGACAGCTGTATCAATAACAGCTCCTACTAGATTAGTATCAGGTATTTTTACCGTGATAGCATTTACTACTTCATAGCCTTTAAACATTTGTTTACCTTCTACATAATCATAAATAGGTGTAATCGTATAGGCGGCAGTCTGAATGTTTTCTCTCGGGATAGATAACGCCAAGAGAGCATGAATAACACGATTCATAGAGCTAGTATTTTGATGTTGCGCTTGTTGTACACTTTCATCTTGTGTTGTTACCTCTATTTGAAGCTGGACATAACTAGCGTTAGCGACTACTTTTCCATTTCCGGTAACGGTCATTATTCGCGATGTATGGGGTACTTGTGGTTGGGCATGTGTGTAATACATTTGAATTCCACCTCCCGACTGGTTTGTAGCGTGTGTTAAATCATTTTTAACAATGCTTCTACACCAGTCATTCCTGCAAATATACCTAGTTGCTCCGCTTCAAATGTAACAGATTCAAGAGGGGCGGTTAAGAGCTCATCTATCGTTTTCACACCAACCGCTCGACCTGCCACAATTTTTCGATCTAATAAGCGACTATTTAAAAGACCGACATCTAATGCACCACACATGATGTAGCCTGTATCATTAGAAATAGTTAATAATGTTGTTTTTGGTAAATGCACAATCACAGCAGTGAAAAAATGACCTTTAATCATAATAGGTTCAATTGTCACCATGAACATCACTCCTTTTCTCTCTATACATATGGCAATAGATAAAAAGGTGTTCAATATTTCTACTAAAATTCTAAAGCGAAAAAAATCCACTGTGCTTCTGCGTGCACGAAAAAAGCCACAGCCTTCACTATCGCGAGGCTTGTTGCGTTTTACGTATCGTGCATTTTTTGCAGAAAGGCTACGTGGATTTTAATTTCTCTATATATAAATTGTGTCAGTGCCAGGCACTGATTATTTTGTATATGAAAGCATAGCTGTTTGTTTTATATTTTTTAACGCTAATTTAGCCTCATCTTGCGTAGTGTACTCGAACATACGGAATGTATCTTGCTCAAAAACAGTAATAACCCACATTGTAAAATCCCCTTTGTTGTCAATTTGTAGTATAACAGTTTTGTTATTTTGAATAATTGTTATATATCAGTTATGCCCTTTATTCTACACTGATTTTCAAAAAAATAAAGGGCTATATGAAAGGTTTCACATTTCGTTCATAATTTGACGTTGCGTAAATGAAAAGTATTTAAAAATAAAGATGATCGAAATAAATTTAAGTAAAAAACTGTGAATAATGAAGATACTGTTTGCTAATTGGTTTTTTAACATATCTTTTTAAAGGGTTTAAGTAAAAACAGGTAGCACCTCAAAAGTATAATTTAGCGGCTTTCGTAAATAGTAAGATGAGCTGAAATATGCGAATGAAACATGGGAGGTGATACTGTGATACGTAAAAATGTATTGTTTTTGACGGTTTGCTTATTAATCATGTCGTTATGTTTGACAGACATGCGTACCTCTGCAGAAAAAGGGCGTAGTGAATATGAGAAGACTGGTGAAGTTGTTTGGGATATAAATACAAAGGATAAAATCGTTGCCTTAACTTTTGACGATGGTCCACATCCAAAATACACCGCAAAAATTCTAGATACTTTAGCAAAGTATGAAGCAAAGGCTACATTTTTTATTATTGGTCAAAATGCAGAAAAGTATCCAGAGCTTGTTTCACGAACTTATAAAGAGGGGCATGAATTAGCCAATCATACGTACTCTCACCCGTATAAAGTTTCAATTCCTGATTTACAGGAAGAACTAAGGCAGACAAACCAGATGATTTATAGTATTACTGGCTTTTCTCCTGTTTTATTCCGTCCTGTAGGTGGCAATTACACTGAAAAGATGATCAATACTGCGGTAAACAACGGTTACAAGGTAGTCATGTGGTCTTGGCATCAAGATACACAGGATTGGAAAGAACCAGGGACAAATAAAATCGTCCAAAAGGTGTTAGGTGGAACAAAACCGGGAGATGTGATTTTGTTTCATGATGGTGGCGGCAACCGCACACAAACGATTAAAGCCTTAGAGGAAATCATACCAACCTTAAAAAAACAGGGCTATACATTTGTAACTGTATCCGAATTAATTGAAAAAAAGCAGCAACAAGAGAAAATTCAATAAAAAATAAGCCATTTCAAAATAATGAAATGGCTTATTTTTCTCTATAAGAAGCGGATATTCTAGGTATTTATAGATTAGAAAAATAATATAGGTGCCAACGCAATACCGGCAATTGCTCCAAATGCAAAACCAATGCCAAGTCCAGCGCCAAATCCTGGTCTAAAGCCCCAACCCCAAAAACCTAAACCATATCCTCTATATTGTCTATCAGGTAGAATCCATACCTGTTTTCTATCCACTTTCGTTATTTCTCCAACATGAACATTGCCAGATGTATCAGTAATTCTTACACGTTTACCGTGATATTTACAGCAAAGATTATAACAATCAGCTGGATTCACAAAAATCTCCTCCTTTCTACGTCTTTACAAGTTAATATATGCCGTTGCATACATTTATCACTAGCCGATTGTCTATTGGAACATAAGCTATCGCAAGGGGGTGCGTGAATGTCGGTGATATCAACAGATGATTGGCTACATGAGTTCAAAACTAGTCAAAAATTGACGCATAGTAGAGCGTTTGAAGATTTACAATGTTCAATTCTTTGTAGTAGATTACTAGATCATTTTAAAGATGGAACACCACAACAAATCCAATTTGAATTACAGCAACAAGGGCTGTTTCGAGCACATGAAAATATCGATATGAAAAAACTACAAGACCAAAATGCATGGCAAATTGTACGAGAAGAATTGTTCTATTTAAAGAAGAAATGGGGCGGACCTGATATACCTATCTATATTTTTCCTCTCACACAGGAGCAAAGCGTCACAAATAAAAATGGAGTGGCCTATCCAGATGCGCTATTTTTATTTATAGGAGAATTGGAAAAGCAAGAGTTACAGGCGTTATTTGCACATGAGTATAATCATGTTTGTCGACTGCGGTACTTAAACAAATCACTAGAGGAAGTAACGCTATTAGATTCATTAATTATAGAGGGCTTAGCGGAATGTGCCGTGGAGGAATTATACGGTGCCAAATGGTTAGCGCCTTGGTTGAAAGATTATTCTACGGACAAAATGTTAGCTATATGGAAGACATATTTTTTGCCTAACATGAATGTTAAGGGCTTAGATCATCATATTGAGTTTTTATATGGTGGGAAGCTTCCTTCACACATAGGTTACTGTATTGGTTATGAAATGGTCCGAACATATATACAAAAGCATGCATCAAATAAATTACATGAAAAACATTCTGAAGCAATACTTATGGGTTCTATATTTTCGTTATAACTAAAAACCAGTTGTCGATACACGAGTCGACAACTGGTCACTGCTAATTTATATGGTAATAATCCCTATCGCGATTGCAATGCCTAGTAAAACTATGCTTAACCCCCACATCCAAAAGAAAGAGTATTTTAAGTGTTTTCCCATCTCTAAACCAGATAAGCCTAAAGCTAACCAGACAGCAGGGGCAAGTGGTGAAACAAACGTACCGACAATATTACCAATAATCATGGCATATGCAGTGGAGAGAGAGTCAATACCAAAAGATAAACCAATCTGTTCAACTATAGGGAACAAGGCGAAATAATAGGCATCCGTACTTAATAATAAATCAAAGGGTACACCTAATATACCGATAATAATATGCAAATAAGATGATAGTGCTGACGGTAAAATATTGACTGCATTATTGGCAATAGCATTTAACATGCCTGTGCCATTTAGTATGCCTAAAAATAAGCCTGCTGCAATAATAATCGACGCCATCGTTAACGCATTCGGAGCGTGTGTCCGCACGCGCTCCATCTGTTCTTTAGGTGTACGATAATTAATTGGCAGAGCAATGGCTACCCCGATTAAAAAGGCTAATGCTGCCGGTACAATACCCGCGACTAAAACCCCGATTACCATGACAGCAATTACTGCATTCACCCACAATAGTTTTGGTCGTCGTAAAGATAGGTCTACTTCTGATGACACAACACCTTGAGTAATATGTTGGTCGTCATGCGTAAAATCAAGTGTGCCGTATTGCTTTAAGATACGGTGCTTTTCTCTAAAGCCAAGGTATAAGGCTAAAGCTAACATTAATAGAACACCAATGATTTGAATGGGTATTAACGGATACCATAGTTCAGTGATATCCACCTCTAACACGGAAGCCACCCGCCCTAATGGACCTCCCCAAGGAACCATGTTCACCACTGCTGCAGCTCCAGCAATTAATAAAAGTAATAAGTATGGATTCATGCGCAAGCGTAAATATAAAGGCAATAGTGCTGGAATCGTAATTAAAAATGTAGAAGCACCAGACCCGTCTAGTTGAGCCACAACAGCAATTAGTACAGTTACAATAGCAACGACAACAATACGCCCTTTTGTAAGCGCAATCATTTTGTTGATCAATGGCTCAAATAATCCAACGTCCTGCATAATACCAAAGAAGATAATAGCAAAGATAAACATTACCGCTACGTTCATCACAGAGCTTAGTCCGGAACTAAAGAATTCCCCTAATTCCTCGAAACGAAAGCCAGCGATAAAGGTAGCGATTATCGGTGGAATAACCATTGCAACAAGCGGCGAGACACGGCCACTTATTAATAAGGCAATAATAACGATAATGGTGATGAAACCAAGGATACTTAAGCTCAAAAAAACCCCTCCCTTTAATTGATTATTCTGACTACTAAAAGGTAGCATGCTGTAAATAGGGAGGGAATAATATGGTCATATGTTAGATAAGATACATACTATTCATTTTGTTCATAAGTTCCATAGTATATATATTTTCTTTCAGGTCTACCGATTGTTCCGTATATCGGTTTGATGTACAAAAACTGTTCACCAACTAAGTATTCTAAATAGCGGCGGGCAGTTGAACGACTAGAACCGATTATTTCACTCAGTTGGGAGGCTGTAAGTTCCTTGGTTGTTAATTTTTCGAAGACCTCTTTAACCGCCTGTAATGTGTGTAAATCAATGCCTTTTACAAAGGTATCTTCTGTAGCAGTTGATTCACGATAAAATATGGAATCAAGGTCAACTTGCGTGAAGTTTGACGTGTGTTGAAATAAATGAAATGCATGCAAATATTTTGTAAATGCTTGATGAAGTCGTTGTTGTTCAAAAGGTTTAATTAAGTAATCTAATATGCCTAAATCTATGATCTCTTTTATTAAATCTCTTTCTGTTGCAGCAGAAATAACGATTATTTTGATGGCAGGATAATGATGCCGTATATGGTGTACTAAAGAGCTCCCTTCAACATCTGGAATATACAAATCGGTTAAAATAATCGCTGGCAAGTTGGTGGATTGTTTGAGCTTTTCAATCGTTTCTTGCCCAGTCCGTAAATTTTCAGTAACGATAAAACCACCTATTGAATGAACATAATCTGCATGAATGTTTGCAACTCTAAAGTCATCTTCTATAATCCATACACTTGTGCAGGCTGCAGTCATAAGCGCTTACCTCCTTTAGGAACGATAATTAAAAAACACGCTCCTGATAAATCTCCAGCATCTAATAAAATATCTCCATTTATTTTTTCAAGAGCTTTTTTGCTGATTGTTAAGCCATGTCCTCGATCTAAGCCTTCCTTCGTTGAAAAACCTTTTGCAAAAATTTTACCGTACAACTTGTGGTCAATACCGGGGCCGTTATCTTGAATCTCCAATAAATAATGATTTTTATAATCGTTAATAGATAATTGAATTATTTTATCGGAGGACGCCAAGTTTTTTAAAGATTCAATAGCGTTTTGAAGAACATTGCCAAGTGCTGTAAGAATAGCATCTTCCTGAAGTTTAGATAATTTCATAGATGGGGGAATTTCCTTCAGCTCAAGTTTAATGCCCAGTTCCGTTGCTTCTGCCAGTTTTCCTTGAATTAATGCTAAGAGTAGAGGGGATGTTCCATTACTTTTTAGAAAAGCCTGCTGTTTAAGATGAATATTTCGTTGTTCTTTAATGTACTCAATTGCCTGATTATAATGTTTAGAAAACAGCAAACCTAGAATAATATGAAGCTTATTCGCAAATTCATGTGTATAGGCGCGTTGCATATTGGCATACTGTTTGACTTGTTTCAGTTCATCAATAATTTTTTGGATGTCTACTTTTTTTCTAAAGGTATATAAAGAACCTATTTTCCTTTTCTTTTCCACTAAAGGCGCTTTATTTAAGATGATAATATGTTCATTTAGTGTTAGCTCTAAGTTATGAATATGTTGTTCTGCAACGATTTTAGGTGTGAAAATCTGCTCGATTTTAGTTCCCATCCACGCTGAAATTGCTTGATTGTGAGTAGAATCTAGCATTGCGTATGCACTTTTATTAATAGTGGTAATTTGATTTAAATGATCAACAGCAATAATCCCTTCTTCCGTCGTTTCTAAAATCACTTTGTTTTGTTGATATAATTTAGCAATTTGGATTGGTTCCATATTAAATAATAATTTTTTAATATAAAGAGAGATGGCAATTGCCCCAAGTATACCTATGAAGAGAATAATAATTGTGTAGTTCAGCCACTTCATAAGATGGTCTTTGATGATTGTATCAATATGCACGGTTAAAAACCCGACAGAAACAACACCAATAATGTTGTCGTCTATCATAATAGGGGCTTTACCTCGAATAGATTCGCCTAATGAACCAACCGTTTTAGAAATATAGGCTTGTTTATCTAGTAATACGGCATCATTGTCCCCGCCGACCATGTAATGTCCTATTCGATCTTTTTCTGGATGGGAATAACGAACACCTTGTGCATTGCCAACTACGATAAATGCTGCATTTATCTCCTCTCTTAAAGGTTCGACGATAGGTTGGATCATGTCACTTGGATTTTCTTGCTCGAATGCTGTAATAATCTCCTCCATGGAAGCGATTGTTTTGGCAATATTTAATGCTTCCACGCCTATTTGCTTTTCTGTTGTATCTCGTATATGTTCTTGTAATAGATACATAAAGAGCCCACATATCATTAAAATTAAAATCGACATTAAAAAAATCATTTTAACTGTTAGAGACTGGAATAAACTTCTCATATTTCACCTCTAGATAGTTTTTGTTTGCCATATTGTAAAAAGAGCGTATTTGGGAATAGAATAGCATACACCAAATAAAGAGTTCGAGTTATTTTATAGTGGCTAAGTTTCCTTGTAACAACTTAGTGTAACAATAAAAGCAAGGAGTGATGGCTATGTCAAATGAAGTAAAAAATTTACTGCCACCTGTTGTTGATACTTCAACAAAGGTGCTTATTGTTGGCTCAATGCCAGGAAAGCTATCATTAGAGAAACAGCAATATTATGGCAATCCGCGCAATCACTTTTGGGCTATTATTGGGCAGATAGTAAAGAGAACAATACCGGAAGATTATAAAATGCGAATAGAGTTGTTAAAGGAAAATGGGATTGGTCTTTGGGATACTATCGAATCGTGTGAACGCAAGGGTAGCTTAGATGCCGCCATTCGCAATGAAAAACCAAATGATTTTAAAACGCTTTTTAAACAGTATCCCAATATAGAACTTGTGCTCTTTAATGGTGGGAAAGCTTTTGAAGTGTTTAAAAAGCATATTGGTGTTGAGGTTTTAGATGAACGAGCCTATCAAAAGATGCCATCGACTAGCCCAATCCCTGGGAAAAATATAAAATCCTTCGACGAAAAGTTAGCGGATTGGCGCGTGATGCAATCGTATTTAACGTAAACATCGTTATATGGTAGGCTAATTGCTCAAGCGACTTTCGCCCCCTTACATATAGTGAAGTATGTAAAAGGGGGGAGTTTGTATTGAATTTATATCCAAATAATAATTATGGGGAAAATTTCAGAGGTCCAAGTTGGAATGTTCCAGGTATTCCACCAGTTGGACCACCACCAAATATGGGCCAACCACCAAACTTTGGACCACCGTCTTCTGGGCAAATGCCAATGAGTGCTCCACCAAACTTTGCGCCACCTATGCCCGCGTGGCATGGTGGCTCAAATGGCATTCAATCGTGTTTATTTAGAAACACGTATTTATGGATGAACAACGGAAGAAGTTTTTGGTTTTTCCCTACGGTCATAGGTAGAGAATTTATTGCAGGATTCCGCTGGAGTAATAGATATGGATGGCGTTTCCGTACATTAACGAGAGATCATATTCTTTCGTTTGAATGTTTTAGATAATGGATTTCAATCGTAAGGGATTCGGGTGGAGCATGTAGAAAACTGTCGAAATTTAAGTGGGCATTGTTCCTTAGCAAATTTCTAAAAGACGCGAGATGAAAATACGAAGCGAATGTATTCTGTTTTTAAGTAATTGATGTTACAATAATTGTAACTAAACATGAAGGGACGATGGGTGGCTAATGATTAACTAATCTTATTTTTTGCACATGAAATGTATATTTCAATGAATCAAAAATAGGATTAGTCTGCCCATTTTCCATAATGTACACGATTGTAGGCTCAAACGTCTGCTATTGTTGAACGTATACTAAAAATGCAAATTACCGTACGACTGCGCTTGGTGTGGCATTTTTAGTATTGGAGCATCTCATAATAAGGCTCAAACATTGAGCTTTTTTGTGTTTGATATTTCGCGACTAATCCTTCCAAAATAATTGGAGGGATTTTTTTGTCCCTCCATATAGAGAGGAACGGATAAAATGAAAGAACTTTTAAAAATACAGAATGTACAGTATGAGGTAGGAGACATACAAATTTTTGAACAGGTGACGGCTACAGTAAAACAAGGCGAAGTCATTGGGATTATAGGAAAAAATGGAGCTGGCAAATCGACATTATTACAGCTTATTCAAGGCATACTAACTCCTACGGCAGGGCAGTTAGTGCCGTTACAGCATGTTAAAATGGCCTATGTGGAACAAGAGCAAGCAACTATAGACAGTTGGGAAGTAAGCGCAGAAGAAGCAGATTTACTTGCTAAATGGCATGTGCCAAACATCGAGTTTGCAGCATTAAGCGGTGGAGAAAAGCTAAAAAGGCGACTAGCAAGAGGTTTTTCACAACATGCGCAATTATTATTGTTGGATGAACCGACAAATCATTTAGATGAAACAAGTACAGCGATGCTTATCGCTCAAGTAAAAAAATATGATGGTACAATTATTGTTGTTTCTCATGATCGTTATTTTTTAGACGAAGTCGCTACTAAAATATGGTCTTTGGAAGATGGTAAACTGCTCGAACATAATGGGCATTATACAAGTTATATAGCGGCTAGAGAGCAACAAAGGTTAGCGCAACAACGTGCCTATGATAAGCAGCAAAAGAATATTGAACGGATTGAAGCGCAGATGAACGAGCTATCCTCTTGGTCGCAAAAGGCACATGCACAATCGACCAAGCAGGAGAGCTTTAAAGAGTTTTACCGAGTAAAAGCAAAACGAATGGATGCACAAGTAAAATCAAAGAAAAAGCGCTTGGAAAAGGAGTTAGCAAAGAGCAAAGTTGAGCCGCCTAAGCAAGAAGAGGAAGTGCGGTTTTCAGTAGAGACAAACCAGCGAGTAGGCAAACGATTTTTAGAATGTAAGCATGTAACAAAATCGTTTGGTCAGCGTCTTATATTTCAAGATCTAACTATGACAATACAATTTGGTGAAAAAATTGCCATAACAGGGCCAAATGGTAGCGGCAAAACGACTTTATTGAAGGTGCTGACAGGACAAGAAAAAGCAAATGGCGATTTGTGGATATCACCTGCAGCTACTATCGGCTATTTAACGCAGGATGTATTTGATTTGCCACTACATCTTACACCAGAGCAATATTTTTACAAGGAGACGTTCGAGGAAAGAGGGAAAGTCCGCAATGTCATGAAACATTTAGGATTTACTGCAAGTCATTGGACAGCACCTATTGGCAATATGAGTATGGGCGAGCGTGTAAAGTGTAAGCTGATGGCGTATATTTTAGAAGAAAAGAATGTGCTAATTTTAGATGAGCCAACGAATCATCTCGATTTGTCTTCAAGAGAGCAATTAGAGAAAACTTTGGAGCTCTATACAGGTACATTGCTCGTTGTATCGCATGACCGCTATTTTATTGAGAAAACAACAAATATTGTGTGGCAGCTTGAAAATAAAGGAATTGTGAAAAAATGGAGAGAGAGCATACCACAGCAACAAGATGATACAAGTGCACAACGGCTAAAGTTAGAAAATGAAAGGCAAGAAATACTTGGTAAACTCAGCTTTCTAACCGCCAAAGATAAGGAATATGCTGTGCTTGATCGGAAATTTAATGAGTTGACGAAGCAAATTAATGAACTCCGTTAGTTTGACGTTTAAGACAGCAAAAAGTGGGGAACATTAACGTAATTTCAGTAATCAATTGCTCGACTTTTAAAGTGGGGAGACTCTTATTGATGTTATAGATCTTCGGGCACACTCGAAAAATTAGGACGTAATAGATAAAAAGCAAATATTGAGGTGTCTAGATGAAAAAATTATTTTTTATAACCATACTAACGATTAGTATGATTAGCGCATGTACTGAAAGAGATACGAATAGTAAACAAGATTCACAACAAGACCATCAATGGAACGAAAATAAACTTTGTATTTCTGAAACAACATCTAAAGACACAGTCTCTTCTCTCACGCAGGCAGAAGCATTGAAAACGATAAAGGAGCAGCTTGGAACAGAACTAGCCATTGTTTTGCCAACGAATCTTCCACTAACGGAAGGAGCTTTTTTAACCGCAACAACTAAAAGTGAAGAACAACAAGCCGAAGTTCTATTTCTAGAAAGTAAAGAGTATCTTCCGGTTAATGATGTAAAGCTAAAAAATGCGACAGCGGCAACTGCGATTGCCAAGCTTACTGTAAAGCTCTATGACAGTATAGATGAGGCAAGCGAACAGATTGCTTATGAAGAATTTAGTAAAAATGGGGGACAACAAGTTCCGCTTGGGTTCAATATGACTGGTTATCAGGATGCAGGCGCGGGCTCGTTATGGACTGGTTGGAATGAGGGAAGATGGGCATTAGCAACTCATACCCGAACAGATAATCCAGAAGCTGGAGTAGAGCTGGCAAAACAAGCAGTACAATATTTAGAATCCCATACACTTCCAATCCCACATGAACACGGTATGGTACATTTAGATGTTTATAAAACAGGAAACTTAATCGTATGGCAGGATGGAAAGCTTGTCTATACGCTTGATTCCATCAAGGACCCAATGAAGGCACTTGCAATTGCAACAGCTTTTAAGCAATAATAAGTAACCCCTGAGCACAAGTATGCTCAGGGGTTTTTAATGACTTTTCAGCTTTTGTAATAGCCATGTCAATTATGCATATTCAGATGGGAAAAGTTATGCGAACTTGGTGTTAAGAGCAGCCATTTCTTTTTACTTATGAAAGATTGCACGAAATAAACGCGTTATGCCTTCTTGTATTTCATCTTTCTTTAGATGTCCGAATCCTAAAATAATTTGATCGTTATGTTTCCCTTTACTAATGGAATGATCTTCTACGGGATATACTTTCACACCAAATTGCTCGATTTTTTCAAGTAATGCACTTGAGAAATGGATGTTTTGCATTTCTACAACGAGGTGCAATCCAGTGGAATAGCCTAAAATCTTTATTTTATTTGAAAAAGTTGTATGTAAACATTGGATAAGAAAATCTCTATTATTCTTATAATACTTTTTCATTTTTGCAATATGTCGTTCTAAGTAACCCTCTTTAATAAAACGAGCAAGAATAAGCTGATCTATCGAAGGCGTGTGTAAATCTGAAAACCATTTAAGCTGACGGCATTTTTCAACAAGGTCTAGTGGGAGAACCAAATAACCAATTCTTAATGCGGGTGAAAGAATTTTACTAAAAGATCCAATGTAAAGCACACGATGGGGGTCTAATCCTTGCAATGAGCTTACAGGAGGACCTTCATACCTAAATTCACTATCATAATCGTCCTCTACCAAATAACATTTTTTGTGCCTTGCATAGTTTATTAATTGAATTCTGCGTTGGATTGGTAAAGTACCCCCTAATGGAAACTGATGAGAAGGGGTAATAAAGACGAATTTTGGCTGTCTATCTTGCGGTAGTAAGGTTGTTCGCATACCGCATTGATCGACAGGAATGGCATAAATAGAAGCTCCAGAAGATTTAAATATCGTTTGAATATCATTTGTAATAGGGTCTTCCATAATCGCTTCATCATTTGCTGACAAAAATAATCTAGCGATAACAGTCAATGCTTGTGTAGCGCCAGAGGTGATAACAATTTGATCTGGATGACAGTCAACACCCCTTGTCCGCAGTAAGTAGTTAGCTAATACTTCTCTTAATTCATATCGACCTTCGGGTTGATCGTAACCAAAAATGGTAGGGTTCGTATCGTTCCATATAGTATGAGATAATTTTGCCCATGTTTTCCGGGGAAATAAGTCTAACGCAGGTATGCCCGAACGAAAATCAATTTTTGATGCTGCTGTTTTATCTTCTATCTTTTTTTGGAAAGTTTCTTTGCTAGGTTGAGCTAAGCAGGCACCATCGGCAACAAATGTACCAGAGCCTCTATAGGAAACTAAAAATCCTTCTGCCACGAGTTGCTCATAGGCTTCTAATATGACATTTCTGGAAACATTTAATTCAGAACAAAGTTTACGTGTTGAAGCCAATCTCTCGCCGCCTTGTAATGTTCCATTTAAAATTTTTTCACGAATTTGTTGATAGACCTGTTTATTTAATGGTATATCTAACGCTCTATTTATAGGTATCCATAGCATATTTGTTTTACTCCTTTATAAAATTGGTACCGTCAAAAAGTATAATAAGTGGCTCTATTTTTACCAATATTACCATGATAGAGTAATTTTAAATAATAAACAGGAGATGAATAGATGAAAAAACCACAAGAGTTAGTTATTGAAGCATTGAAGTCGGCTGCAAGAAATAATCAAATGAAAGATGCATTCCAACAATCGAAAGAGCTGTATCCATTATTGTTAAAAGCTGCAAGAAGGTATGTGGCAGGGGAAGTTAGAGCAGACGCCATTGCTGTAGCAGAAAATTTATTAGCCAAAGATTATCAAGTTTCACTGGAGTTTATAGGCGAAAATACTGTGAATCTTGAGGAATGTCAAAAGGCTATGAAGGAATTTATGTCGCTAATTGACGGAATGGGTGCGCTGTCTTTGAAGCAAACCGTATCGTTTGATTTATCGCATATAGGACTATCTATAGACAAGGAAATTGCTTATAATCACTTGCTTCAACTTGTTCAGCATGCTAATACGCATGGCATAATTTTAATGGTTAGTATGGAGGAATCTTCAAAAACGGATGCTATTCTCGACATTTATAAAAAGATAGCAGCGCAATACGACAATATCGGAATTACAGTACAAGCTCATTTATACCGCACTGAAATGGATTTACAAGAGCTTGTTCAATATCCTGGAAAGATAAGATTGGTCAAAGGGGCATTTCAAGAGCCAAGTACTATTGCAATGGAGAGGTCAGAAGCATTGAATCATCGTTATCTACAATTTATAGATCAGTTAATCAAGTGGAATCATCCTCTTTCAATAGCAACCCATGATGAAGTGCTTATACAAGAGATGGAACAACGTCACTATTTTCAACAATCAAATGTAGAAATCGAGATGCTTTATGGCATTCGTCCAGACTTAATTCAAAGTTTACAACGAAAGGGATATAACTGTAAGGTATATCTGCCATATGGGCAAGAGTGGTATTTATACTTGTGTCATCGTCTTGCTGAAAACCCAGAAAACTTATATTCTGCAGTAACAGATATGTTAAGTACATCGTTACTAGATAGCAGTGAAGGCTATTGATGAAACAAATCATTCCTAAGGATGTTTTGAAAGTTGAAACATAGGGGAGAAGTGCATTGAATGGATGGAATTTTACAATGACGTTATAGAATAATATGTATCGTTAAACGCCCGTGCAACCGCAAGGACGCTCATATGTTCATAGAATATTATGTTTTGCAAGTATGTTTAGACTATGTAGATACTCACACACTATATGAAGAATCCGACTGTAAAGGTTTTTGGCTTGGTCCCCAACGATTTGTTTGTGGCTGACTATCAAGCACTGTAAATACAAATAGTACGATTGCTCCAAAGGGGATGAAAATGATTAAAATCCATGCTCCACTGCGCCCTATATCATGAAGACGGCGGACCGTCACAGACAAACTAGGAATCATAAAGATTATTCCAAACAACGTACTGAGTATTCCCACCTCTGGTGAAAATTTGAGATTTAGCATCTCTTCAATCATTATTATTACAAATGAAATAATAATTCCGAAAAGGTAGTACATCCAATATTCTTGTCGTCGAGCGCGACCACTAAAATTGAATGTGTTCTTCAAGGCATGTACAAACCACTTCATCAAAATGTCTCCTTACTAGAAATCTAAAATAGTTTATATTTAAGAGAGAAGGATGTATAGAGAATTTAATTGTTTCATCTAACATAGACTTTTCACTTAAGAAAGGGTTGTTGTTCTCAAAGGTTGTTAATCATTATTTTTAATGGTTGAAATTCAATAAATCAACTTCTTTCTTAATCTTAATAATGCTTGTTATGAAATATAATGCATTTTTTTCCTAATATGTATTATATGGTATACTAAATATAATATAAGTCAATTAGAATAATGTTGAAGAACTACTAGAATACCATGTATCTATTACAGTAGATACATGGTTAGAAAACCGTTTCTAGTGCTCATGTTTTTTTGCCATATAGTAAAATGGTTATTTAGAAGTAGATGGTGATAGTAAAATTGAGCTTAAACTAGTATAAGGCGAAGAGGTACATGAAAACAGAGAACGAAGAATAAAAATGAGTTTTAGTATCAACAGTAAAAAATTGGTGAATGAATAATTCTTGAACAAGTAACTACTTTGTCAGAAAACAACTCAATTATACCCTATACAACTTTGCAGAAGGAGGTATAAAAATGGGCTATCAACAAGCTTTATCACGTTATATTGATGCAACAAATACACATGATTTTAACAATGTCAAAGCATTATTACATCCAAAGGCGGTTTATTGGTTTACGGATCAAACATGCACGTCGCTAGAAGAAATAGAAGCTTATTTCAAGCACGCATGGCATGTTATTCAAGATGAGGTTTATCGTGCAACCAATGTACAATGGCTTACTGCTGATGAAAATGCCGCTACATGTATCTATACATACCATTATGAAGGCTATCATAATGGCACATTTGTATCAGGTAGCGGGAGAGCAACGAATGTTTTTACTGTTATGAATAATGAGTGGAAGCTTATTCACGAACATTTAAGTAGCTAAGGCGACCTT